>ERZ888423.2267-NODE-2267-length-14661-cov-10.599617_pt1 | contig 14661 bp, 26 predicted proteins | sample MGYA00520523_ERZ888423 | MGnify/ENA primary metagenome ERZ888423 (study PRJEB32303, sample SAMEA104408611) | aquatic metagenome | biome: Brackish water; feature: Pelagic; material: water | place: Baltic Sea | collected 2014-06-08T10:24:00 | depth 30,27 m ...
TTCACTTCAGAACATGAGCGTTCCAATGCTATCAAGGGCAAGCGGAGCGATGGACGTCATACTCAATGGCTTGACTAGGTTTCAGACGTTTAGGCGCAACATGCTGATCAACTACAACCCCGCATGGATGGTAACCAACCCAATCCGAGACGTTGCTACAGGGTTGATCTATGCGATGGCAGAGTCGGATAAAAAAGGATCAAGGGTCCAAGGCGAAGGAATCCTTGGCAAAACGGTACAGAACTACCTCCCGTCTTGGAGGGCGCTCTTCAGGTACTACAGAGGCAAGCCGGTCAGGGAGGGCAATAAGATGGATCAGTACGCCCGCGAGTTCCATGAAGATGGTGCTTCGACCGGTATGGTTATGATGAAGGATAGCAAAGAGCAACTGAAGACGCTTAATTCGCAGCTCAGGAAGGGCAAGATTAAAGCCATCTTTGGCTACTTGGGCAAAGCGGTTGAGGACGGGAACAAAACGAGTGAAAACTCTATAAGGCTCTCAGCCTATATCGCTGCGCGTAATGCAGGGACGGACAGAGAGACAGCAGCCACCCTAGCAAAAGACCTGACGGTAAACTTCAACAGAAAGGGCGAACAGACGGCGACTGCTGGGTCATTGTACCTGTTCTTTGGCGCAGCATTCCAAGGCAACGTTAACTTCGTTCAGGCGATGGGTGCCGGAACCAACGCGGATGGCAGCGCCAAGCAATTTACCAAAGCACGGATGGTCGCTGCCGCGCTGGTTATGGCGAGCTACTTTAACGCACTGCGAAACATCGATGAATCAGAAGAAGATGACGATGGCGAACTGCGCTATAACGACCTACCTGAGCATGCAAAAAACAGAGTATTTCTTGTTGATTATGGCGGAGAAGAATACGCCTCACCCCCAATGTCCTACGGTTACAACTTCTTCACCAATTTGGGAAGGCTTGCCGCTGAGTATCAGCGAGGCGTCATTGACGAGGGAGAATTCGGGTTAAATCTTTGGGACAACCTGCTGTTGAACTTCCTGCCGGTCTCCTATGACAAGGGGGACGACGTGTGGCAGGCGGCTAGGGGGTTTCTGCCTACCATTGCGCAAATGCCAGTTGATCTCGCGGTCAATAAGAACTTCTTCGGCAGTGAGATTGCTGTTGAGCAGAATGAACTGTTCACAGAGAAGTCTACCGCCTACGCCTCCAAACGATCAACCCCAGTACTTTGGAGGAGAACAGCAGAGTTCCTTAACGACGCGACGGGTGGCGATAAGTATGAAAACGGGCTGTTGAGCATCAGTCCAGAGCGCATTGATTACGTGTTTGACTATCTACTGGGAGCCGTGGGTCGAGTTGGCATGCAGTCAATCGATGCAATCTCGACGATAGGCACAAACGAGACAATTGATAAAAGCAAGCTGCCAGTTGTTGGTGGGTTCTGGAAGAAACCGTCTGACTATGAAGATCGATTTGAGTTCTATGACAACTATATGTACATGCGTGGCGTCAAGGCTCGGTTCGAGGAAACCACCAGAGGCACTCCTGAGTTCAAGGAGCTTCAAGAAAAGTACAAGCCAGTGTCTTGGATGCTTTCAGGGTTCCACCAGCAGGCTAAGAAGGACTTAGATCAGATCCGAAAAACGAGAAAGGCTCTTGAGGATCAGGTCTACACCACGTCCAGAGAGTCCAAAGAAGACAGGCGCACAAAGCTTCTTGAAGGCTTGTTGGAGCGGGAAAATAAAGTGTTCGACGCTTACAACAAGAGATTCAGAGAGTCGAGAAAGGCGATGGACTAGTTTTGGACCCCATCACCGCCATAGCTGTCGCCACCAAAGCTTTCGCCACAGTGAAGGCTATGGTGGCTGCTGGCAGGGAGGTCGAGGACACCTTGAGTCAGATAGGTGCGTGGTACGGGGCAGCGTCAGACTTCGCTGAGTGTAAGCGGCAGGCTGATAACCCCCCGCTGTTCAGGAAGATAGTGTCAAGCAAGAGCGTTGAGCAGGAGGCAATTGACATCTATGCTCGGGGCAAGCGCCTAGAGCAGCAAGAGAGAGAGTTGCGAGAGCTGCTTCTGTATACCTACGGACCTACCGGCTATCAAGAGATGATAGATCTCCGCAGGAGCATACGGGAGCAGAGAGAAAAGATGGTGTACGCGCAGGCGAGGAGACGCAAGGCGTTCTTTTGGAACTCGGTAACACTGATTGCGATCTCAGTTCTGAGCTACGTTACTTTTGAGATGTATAGCTTTCTTGTGGGTAAGATTTTTAGCGCAGGGACTTAAGACCATCCTTTTTGACAAAGAAAATCCCGCCATATGGCGAAGTAAGAACATGTTCCTAAAAGGCAGTTTGCTGCTGACCTCGGTTTCGTAAGTGCTTGATAAATAAAGAATCAACTATGATGGTCTTGCCAAGAATAAATTGGTGCCTATCCTCTAGACGTCAATCAATAATTGCCAATAAATACTTTATAATCAAAAGCTTACCAATATATTTAAGGACATGTTCTTAAACACACTATGTTAAACTGTATACTTATACAGTCGTCAGGCAAGAACATGTTCGTCTCACCTACTTCTCAGCATCCCTTCCATCGCACTTGCCGCCTTGGCTTTGTGCTCATGGTTTAGATGCATGTATCTCTGCATGCTTGTGGCGTTTTTCCAACCGCCAAGCTGCATCAGAGTGGTTTCCCCAGTCCCCGACATAATATGCCAAGACGCAAAGGTGTGTCGCAGCGAATGGAACACCGTTTCTTCGGGCAGATTTGCGTTTTTTACTGCATTTTTCCACGTCAGATTCGTCACTGAGGTTTGTCTTAACGGCGTGCCGAGAAGCTTCTCGTTCCTTACTTCGTCTTGAATAAAGACGTGCTCAACGCCCCTGTTCTTTATCCAAGTGTAGTCGCGAATCAGATCGTCCCGTTTTTCCTTATAGCGTCGAAGTATGCGCTGGGCATCTCGATTCATAGGGAAACTCGTCGCTTCACCGTTCTTGGTTTTTTTCGCCTTAACATAAACCGTCTTAAAGTCATCAGACAACTGGTCCCATCGGAGATTGCAAATGTTGGAGACCCTAAAGCCAGTGTTTAGGCAAAACTCTGCCATGTCAGCTCGCAACGGATCTAGCCACCTGATCAGCTCTCTAGCCTGCTTAGGCGTGAGAAACAACTCGCGCTTACCTTCAGGATAGCAACTGTACGTTGGCACCCTCTCGATAAACTCCTCCTTGCAAGCGTAGTGCAATACCGCTCGGAGGTACACGATGCGCTGATTGACAGAGCCATTACTCAGCACGCCCGCCCGATTTTTACACGGGCGCTTCCGCAGCTCGCTGATAAACACAGCCCCGAGCGCCTTTTGTTGAAAATTCTTGATAGGCAGGTCACCCCACCGATCAATCATCTCCCCTACAAATTCCTGAACCCGTAGGGTTTTTGCTTGATGTTTCCCAGACTTTGTAGGTTGCTCTAAGTACATTAACGCCACTTCTTTAAAAGTCATATCCATGTTGTTCTCCTTGTAAGGGGAGATCAGCAGCTCTGGTAATATACCGCATCACATCCCAAATCAAAAGCGGTTCGTTTGCGCCACAGGTGAACCACGCCTGCCTATTGAGCGCGGGATACGCTCCGGCTAATGCTGCGGAACCGGTTGATCATCAGATGAGGAGGAATCTGACGGGAATTCAACCGGTTCCGGCAGCAACTTCTTTGCTTGTGACACAGTGTGCTGAATGCCCACCTGTGCCATCTCTAAAACAGCGGCAATTAAAGCGACCCCATTGCCCGCCGTCTGGGCAGTGCCCAGCATCTTCTTGCAAGTGTCGTCAATGTCAGCCAAATCATAACCATGGCTGTCGATATAGATTAGTTGCGGTTCTTTACTTAGATCGGTCATCTTTTTTCCTCGCGTCGTGGCGAATGAGTTGATAGTTTCGTGGGGCGTCTATGGCTAAGCGTGCTTGAGGGACCATCTTCTCACTCACGACATCGCCACGACCGCACACATCGCAGTGCGGTTTGGTCCGCATAAAATATTCTTGGATACCCACCATGGACACGCCAATATCGGCACCCAAGTTAATTCCCTCATCACCCACAGATAAAAGGTGTTCAGAGATACCGTCAGCACTGGTCACGTTCACCAGTGCGTCTTGGTGTTTCGCTGTATCTCTGACACGCCTAATCCACAGGCGATGCTCAAATGTCCCCTCCAAGTCATTCGGATTAAGAAACTCGCCGCCATAAAGAATAGAGTCAACTGAGCGAGTGATGCGTAGGGGCATATTATTTTCCTTCGTTAAAAGGGCAAATCGTCATCGAAATCGATGTCGTTGCTGCTTGTAGCCGCAGGGCGAGCTTCGCCAGCGGGTTTGGTGGGTATCCAGTATTCAACGTTGAGCTGCTGGATGTTGCCGTCTTCGCCGAGCTGCTCGCTGACTTTAAGGTTGTATCGAAATGGCTGGTTGCCGTGCAGCTTTAGTGCTGCGTTCAACTCGGCAATCAAGTCGGCATCAAATTTCAGGAACCCGTCGTACTTTGGTACGTGGGCTTTGGTTGCCCAGTCGTACTGCTTGAGGCGGTTCCATTCTTCAATACGCCGTTCTTTTGGCATCGGGTACAGACGACCCTTGCCAGCTTTTAGGCTTTCAAACGCTGTTGGCTGTTTCATTACACTTCTCCGTGTATGATTTGGATTTGCATACTGCCCGTTGTTCGTCTAAATGAATCAATGGACTCGTCTTTACTTAATACCCCGTCTTCACCACCGAGAAAGTCAAACGCTTTGCGGTAATCGATTGGGGGCGTCTTCATAATCACCTTAACGGTGGTCTTGCCATTGCTGACAGAACCTTGATACCGCTGGGCAATATCTTTTTTAAGCTCTTCGCTCGACTTCGCGAGGATGTCTAGCGTCTCTAGCTCGTCACTTATTCGTGTCTTAATGTCATGTATTCTGTTCTGGACAGCCGTCAACCTGTTCAGGTCAGCATCGCTTTTAATGATCTCAGGCGCGTCAACCTCAATGGCTTTGACGTAGTTCGATCTTGAGACTTCGTCATCAAACTCAGCCTTTATCCAGCGGTGCCATGCGTGGTACAGGTCGAGTCGAGTGATCGTGCCCTTTTCAGGGAAGTGAGGCATGTACTTCCGGCTCACTAGCTCAGTCAGGAAGTCTTCCTTACGGTAGACGCGCTCGATGGTGTACTGAGGCTCAGCCGTCTCGTTTCTCGCGAGGTAACAAAGGAAGTCACACCAGTCAACGTCAAGCACTTCCATCTGCATGTACACTTGCATCAAATACATGGAGCGCTTGGGGTCAAAGACGCTGTAGGGCGCTTTAGTGTATTGCGGGAACGGACATTTTATTTCTATGCAGCCATCAAGACCCACCAGCCCGTCAGGGCTAGCGGCAAGGAAATTGTGTACAGGGTGAACGACAAGACCAGTCTCCTCAACCTTGTAGCCCTTGGCTACTTCAAGGAATGTCCTCGCGGGCTGTTCCATAAACTGACCATGAGCCACCGCCGGAACCATTTTGAATTCACTCTCCGCGCCAGCCAACGCTCTAACTTCTTGGCGGACTAAGTCGGCAGGCTTCATGTAAGGGTGCTTACCTTCAAGCGCTGCGCAGACAGATGCTTTGATCTTCCCTGCGCGTGCTACGTGCCACTCGGGCGAGCCTTGAGCCGCTAAACTCATGCGAAGTCCTCCCAGCCGTTACGCTTGCACAGGTTTGCCCAGTTGCCGGTGGTGTCCGTCCAGCCTCTATTTTGTAAGCCCTTGGTGTAGCGACTGTAGAGGCGGTTCGCCGCTTCAAAATCTGTTGAGTCTTCGATTGCTGTTGAGTCCCAGAGCGACTGCACCATAATCATTTCGTCAGGCGCTGCATCAGGCGTAGCAACGGCATCTTCTTTTGCCTTGCCGTGAAGCCACATGCGATAGCCCAAGCCAAACTCGCCCAGCGCTTTCACGCGAGCACGCTGCTTAGCAGTGTTGACGTCCATAGCGGACGGAGAGGTTATGGCTTTGCCGCTTCGATGTATCGGCAGATAGGTCTGGTTGGTCTGCCCCCCGACAGTCATTCGGCATCGAACTTCAGCGCTGCCGTCATCAAAATAGTGGCATTCGCGTCCGCGATGATCTTCGGTGAATTCCCAAGTGTACTCAGGGAACACGCTCATCATTAACTCATGAGCTTTCATCCAAGGGAGGTAGGTGAGGACGTTGTCCCCGACAATTTCAGTTTCGGTACAGAAGGGTTTGACGTCTATCGCGGATAGCGTCGTCCAGATTTTACTGCGGGTAATGGGTACTGCTGCAAGCGTGTCCATGTATAGCTCCTTTAAATAGCTATACAGATTCTACGCCTACATCAGATTAATAACAACACTAATAGATTAATTTTAATTACTCCAGATATGTCCTGACGAGAGTTGCTAGTATAGATTGTTTGGGTGCTCGGTAAATTAGCGATGTCCCAAGCGCAGAGGGTATCTCTGCGCAGAAATGGTCCTTGTGCCACTGTTCGTACATATCACTTAACTCCTTGTCTGAAATCTCAGTTATGGGTGTTGACAATTCCATTGCCTCCTTAGCAATTTGTTTCATTATTTCTGGCTGAGCGCCTGTCCTATCACTTCCAAAGCATTGCCTGTATCACTTGCCGACAAAATTGCGGCAAACATCTTCGCAAATTGTTTGGGTGAGAGGGTTATCTCTGAGTCTATCTCAAATGTTTTTAATGTCTCGACTGCCGTAATAATTGCCTTATGACTGTAGGCAGTAGGTCTATCTTCGCCGTTGACCCATTTGTATAGGTCTATCTGGAAGGTGTCGCAAACCTGAATTAATACGACCGGATCACTGGGGAGGCTACCTCGGCACCAACCCTGCGCTGTCGCGGGGCTGCATCCGAGTGATTGCACCAAGGAGGCAGAACGCCCCCACTGAGGCACGCCTGCGATATCGAGCGCCTTATTAAACCAATCGGCTCGCTCTAACTTATTCATGGGATTTTCCCTCCTTTTTTTTATAGGTTTACGATCTTCCACTTTATTATGGAGATTACAACCTATAGGTGTAGATAATTTGAAATATATGTGCTTAGCGCGGCGTGCAACACGTCTTCGGTGGCTGAAGTGTTGCGCTACAGTGCCGAGATAAGGTCGCCTAAGGGGATTGATGGGTTTTGTTTTATTTCACCCGTGGCAACGGAGACTTGCAAAAACAAGTTGACCGGAACATAACTCCAAATTAGTATGTTCATCAGTAGATTAGGTTGAAGACACACGGATATGTATCAATGATTTATCGCCCCGCATCAAACAAGCAAGACCACTACACAAAGCTTCCCAACATGCTGTTACGCGGAGGCACATCTGCATCAATTGCTCGCAATGACGAACTTTCCCCAGGAGCGCTGGGTGTTCTCGTTTACTTGTTGTCGCATGTCGACGACTGGCAGATAACCAACAGGCAGTTATGCACGGTATTCAATGTTGGCGCAGCAAAAATCACAGCCATAACGAAAATGTTAGAGCTGGCTGGTTACATCAAGCGCATCCAACCCCGCAGCAGGACAGGCGAATTTGCGAAGTGGGATTGGCTGGTCACTGACGAGCGATGGATCTTCCCACCAGATAGCGGTTTGCCAGATGTGGTTTCGCCAGATGTGGATTTACCGGCGCCGGATAATCGAGAACAAAGAAGAACTATAGAAACCATAACTATTAGTAAAGAAGAAACATCATGGAAGCAGGCTCTCCTGAACAGTTGTCCTAGTGAGTCTCCCCGTGGTGCTTGGCAAGAGTGGTGGGAGTACAAGTTAAGCAAGCGGGGCAAACGCAAACCTGCTGAGCGAATGATTCGAGAACACACGGAGGATTTTAAAATTATGAAACGACATGGCTTCGATATCAGTGGTGTGGTTGGTTACGCGATTTCACGCGGGTGGGAACGTATCGGCAAACCAGATTGGCAAGCGCTAAATTGCTTCAAGGGTAACGACCGGCGAAACGATCTTTTGGGTGCTGTCAAATGATCGATATCAAGCAACTGTCCCAAGAGCTATCCCAGCATGCCGCTGCGATCTGCCATGAGCTTTACCCTGATGGCAGGATCGAGAGTGGATGTTTCAAAATCGGATCGACGCAGGGTGAACGCGGCAGGTCGATGAGCGTGTACTTGCACGGCGATCAGTCTGGCAAGTGGATGGACTTTTCGACCGGCGATGGTGGTGACCTGCTTGACCTTATTCAGATTTGTAACGGCATTTCCCTGACTGACGCGATGGACTGGGCGAAGAAACGATACGGTATCCGAGACAATAGCCCCGCTAAAAAAATTGCACCGGCGGAACAAAAAACCTACAACCTCCCAACCCCGCCCGCCAGAAATGCGAGCACCAAACTTCATGAATACATGGAGCGGGAGAGGGGGCTGCGCAACGTTGGCGAGATCTGCTTCCTGTTTAAAATCTACGAGACAGATGCCAAGGGCGGCAAGGATGTTGTGTTTCCGTTTTTCGACACGGATGGCAAGCAGGTATTCCTCAAGACCAAGCCCATCGACCACGATGGCAATCCGTCAACTCAGTCCAACTTGAAGCCTATTTTGTTCGGGTGGCAGGCAGTGCCAGCATCAGCAAGAAAGATCTGGATAACCGAGGGCGAGTGGGATGCGATTTGCTGCGCTGATCTTGGCTTTCCGGCGTTGTCTGTTCCTATGGGCGGCGGCAAGGGAGCAAAGCAGACCAAGTGGATAGCTAACGAGTACGAGAACCTCGCACGCTTTGAAGAGATTCTAATCGCGACTGATATGGATGAGCAGGGTGAGCTGGCAGCGGCAGAGATCATGTCGAGACTCGGCGACCGGTGCTACCGAGTGAACCTGCCGACCAAAGATATCAATGAGCTGCTCATCAAGGAGGGCTACGATCAGGCACGCTGGATGCTTGAGTGCGCGTATCAAGAAGCCCGCTGGCGAGATCCTGAGACCCTTAGGTCAGTGATGGATTTTGAGTCGGATATCGATGACTTCTTCGAGAATAAGATGGACGACACTCAAGGGTTTGCCAGCGGCTGGGAAAAGCTAGACGAGGAAGACATTAAGTTCCGCCCGAATGAAATGTGGGGAGTGTGCGGGATCAACGGTCATGGCAAATCGATGTGGCTTAACCAGCTTGCGCTGAACGCGGTTGAACAGTCGCAGAAAGTGCTCATCGCCAGCATGGAGATGACGCCCAAGGGCACGATGGGGCGAATGATTCGTCAGGCAGCAGGGTCAGAGAATCCGCCGCAGCCGTACAGGAAGAAGCTGCTCGAATGGATGTGCCCGAACCTGTGGCTGTTCGTTGACAAGCTGACGCCCAAGCCGGACGACCTCATGTCTTGCTTTGAATATGCATACCGACGTTACGGCATCAACGTCTTTGTGATCGACTCGCTGACCAACATGGTCAGACAAGACGACTATGAGGGTCAGCAGAGATTCATTGAGAAGCTGGTCAATTTCAAGCTGTCCTTCCCCGTCACAATTTTCTTAGTGACCCACGTCCGAAAGGGTGAGTCTGAATACGCAGCGCCTAACAAGTATGACGTTAAGGGCAGCGGCTCAATTACCGACCTAGCTGATGGATTCATATCTATCTGGAAAAACAAAAAGAAATCCGAGCACCTCGAACAGGCTGACATGCTCGGCGAAGAGCCGAACGTAATGTACGTGAAGCAATGGGACACATATCTAGAGGTGCTCAAGAATCGCAACGGCATGTATGAGGGGAAAGTTGGGTTTGAGTTCGACCCTGTTTGCTGTCAATACCGTGACCGGAAGGCTACCAAGCCCAAGTATTACATCACCTACTCGAAGGAGAATTAACATGTCATTTATGGACGAAGAAGACTTTGCGGCAGCCATTCGAGGCGCGGGCAAGGCTGTCGAGATAGCTGAGTGGGACTTGGCTAAAGCCGACGCCATAGAGAGGCGTACAGTGGCTGTAGTCATGATGAAAGCAGAAGCTGGAGGTGCGAAGACCAATGCGGCGCAGCTCAGGGCGGCAGACGAAAGCATGGAGACCTATGGCGCACGGCTTGATCGCGGCGTAGCCAAAGGGAAGCTTGCAGCGGCAAGGGCTGAGCTGATGGCTGCCGAGATTCAGTTCAAAACGTGGCAGACCAAGCAGGCAAGCGTCCGAATGGAGAAGCGAGTTTACGGCGCATGAAAGGACGCACCCCCACGGCTGAAGAGCGTCGATGGATGTCGCGCATTCAAGAGTTTGGGTGCTGTGTCTGCCGGAAGGTTTTTGGGGTCTTGACTCCGGCGGAGATTCACCACATCGACGGAAAGACAAAGGTCGATGCTCACCTCAAGAGCATTCCACTTTGCTACCACCACCATAGGTCAGGTGTTGATTCGGAGCAGGTCACCAGTCGGCACCCTTTCAAGGTGAGATTTGAGGATCGTTACGGAACACAGCTAGAGCTTCTGGAGTGGGTTAGAGAAAGGATAAATGAAGATGACAGAGCGGCACCTACAACAACTGAATCGCACCCTGCATGGCGTGCTGAAGGAGAATGAGGATATGAGTATTAATCTGGCAACACCCGAACAATGGGACGCGGTGACAAATCCCAAACATTACAAAAAATCAGCAGACGCGATTGAGTGTATAGATGCGACAAAAAGCTCGATGAATGCTGATCAATTCAAAGGTTATTTAAAGGGTAACGTCCAGAAGTACGTATGGCGTTATGAGAATCATCCTGACGGCAAGATAATAAGTTTACAGAAAGCCCAGATCTATCTTGGTTGGCTGATCGAGGCTGAGAGTTGATTAACGGTCGAGCTAAAGGTCATGCCTTCGAGCGCGAACTCATCAAGATATTTCAAGATGAGTTTGGCGCTTGCGCGTCACACCTGAAGCGAAACCTCGACCAGTACCAGACCGCAGGCAAGGCTGACATTGAGTTCCACAACTTGATGATCGAAGCCAAGCGCTATGCCAACGGATCTTGGCACAGGGCAGAGTGGTGGGAGCAGGCGAAGGTCTCAGCGGGCGGGACTCATATACCGGTCTTGATTTACAAGTATGACCGACAGCCGATCAGAATGGTTTTCCCGCTGTCTGTCATGACCGAGTATTCGATGAAGCCAGACGAGACAATAACGGTTGGTTGGCACACTGGGTTGCTTCTCATGCGTGAGCTGCTGGAGGTTCCTAATGAAGCCAGCGCAACTGAAGGCTGAATTAAAATTCGCGGCGAAAAAAATATACTACCCCCGAGTCGTCGAATACATACGGGCTAACCTTGAGCCTGAGTTTCATGACTTAGCACTAGCCTCTGTAATCTTCTACCTGCCTGACCAGATCCTGTCCTTGCCAACAAAGGAAGAGCGCAGGCAAGCTATAGACTCTATACCGACAGACGCTTACCCAGCTCACAGCAGGGATATGGTCGAGGCTGGCGTCAAGATACTGTGGAAGCGCAGATGACGTTCGCCAAGGATCTATCAACAGGCAACGCGGCTGAAGACAGGATTCTTGAGAGGCTCCAAGCAGCCTTTCCTTTGGCGTACAGAATGCTCGGCGTGCATCCTGACTTTGACATCTGGATACCTGAGCTGGCGAAGTCTGTAGAGGTAAAGCTTGATTTGATGTCACAGAAAACAGGCAACATTGTTGTTGAGTATTACCACAACAAAGCATCTGCTCTGACGGTGTCTAAAGCTGACTATTGGGTGTTTGATACAGGGGAGGAATTGCTGTGGTTTTCTCGGGAAGGGATACTTGACTGCATCTTGAGTGAGGGGATGGAGCCTGTCCGAATAGCTGGCCCATCGGACAGATTCGCGAAGTGGGCGTTCCTTATTCCTCTGCGGATTTTGCAGAGATACTCAGTTTCAGAGCGAGCAGCACAACCTTAGGAACTGGGACAAGGCGCTCACCTGTGCGCTTCCAGTTTTCTGCTGCGTGGAACGATACGCCTATAATCTCACTGACCTGTTTCGATGTCAGGTTGTGCTCCTTTATAAGCGCCAGATATTCATCATTCGTTGTCATTGTTCGTACTTCCTTTTTTGTTGCGCTGTTCCCATTCATTCTGTTTATCGTTAACAATCAGCATCGCGCCGTATAGAAGCGCCAGAAGGGCAGTGCCCATCAGTATTTGTAAGATAAGGAACGCCATTCTAGTACCTCTGCTTTGTAAGGGTAAAGGAGTGATTAAAAAAGACGCCGTCCATGGCATTGTAAAGCACCAATATGGGAGTATTCTCATGAGTTATTGGCAGCCTCTCTCAGCGCCTCGATGAACTCCTTTCCCTTCTCCTTGGCTATCCGGTTGAGTTCCATCGATTCCAGCCTGCCGCGATTCCAGACCGCATGGTCGTCGCTGTAGTTATAATGCCAATCCGCCTGTGCGCATCGCTGTTTGAACTGTTCTATCGTCATGCTGCCCACTCCATTCCTAGCATCTGTTTGATTTTGTACATCGACGACTTGTACTTGTTCCGCCGCAGCTTGCCGCCATCAGCTCTGTAGAAGGCGTAAGGCTTGTCCTTGCAGACGTTCTTGATGCTGGTGTAGACGATGAACTCCTGCCCGTCGTCCTCAAGTGTTTGAAATGCGGACAGGCTGTGCGTCAAATGGATAGTTTGGCGCTGCTGCGGGTCGAGTTTGTAGATGTAGTATTTCATGCGCTCACCTTCAATATGTGGAATTTCAGGACAATATCCAAGGTCTTCCCGAGCTGGATTATTTCCGCTTTGGCAAAATCCTTGTTGACGTTTTCGTTGTCGAGCATGGTAAGGAGTACAGCCGCTAGGCTTTCGTAGGTGTTGTCTTGATCGGTCATGATTACCTCCTGCGGTAATAGGTTTACTAGGACGCCCATAGTCGGGCGTTTCGGCTGATAACCACTCAGCAGCTCATCGGCTAGCAAAAGCACAATTCCATGTTGCAAGGTTTGGGTAAGGCTAGATGACCTTGCGCACGCAATCCGCTGGCTTGGGGACTGTTTTGTCGTAATGCATAACGGCAGGCAGGTCTTCTGGTCTTACCCAAATGGTGATCATCTTGAGGTTCATCTTGTAGCGATCACCGGCTTTGGGCAGTTTGACTCTGGGCATGTAGCTCTTGTGATTGACGATGGTGGACACCGTGCGCTGGCTGGTTGCGTATTTCTTTGCCAGCTCCATCTGCCTGATATTTGTGTGCTGGTACTCATGCCGGATCATCTCGGCGGTTTTCATGGTCATGCGTTCTCGGCTCATGCTTCGTCCTCTTCGTCATCTTCGTCCTCTATTTGGGGTATTAGATTGTCCCATCCGTAAGCGATGCTCTGCTCTTCCACCCATTCGGCAGAGGTGTCGCCTAATTCCTCGGGCGTCCATAGAATTACGGCGTAGCCTTGATCGGTTAGTTCACGCAATGCGGTTAAATGTGCGGCGTTCATGCTGTCACCTCCGCTTTGTATCTAGCCAAGTCTCTCGCCGATGTTTTTATGTTGCTCTCCATTCTGTCGATCTTGTAATCAGAAAGCCCCGCAACAATTTCTCGAATTAATGTTTGGGCGCTATCCTGCGCGGCTATTTGTGCGTTGATGCCTAGTTGGGCGGAAGCGTGGTGTGAATTTTGCTCAGCCTTATATATCGCGGTTAAATCGTCGAGACTGAACTGCCCGATAAGCCGCTGCACTGCGCCTGAAATGATTTTTCGTTTGATTTCCATTTGATTGCCTCCTCGGCGATTTGGTTATCTAGGACGCCTCGCGGCGTTTCGACCGGTTACCGTCCGGTCTCGTCAGCTAGAATTTTTCGGGGCGGGGAAAAAGAACCCCTCCCCCTATGCAACATGCTCCAATAGGGAAGCACTACAGTTACCGAGCGGACACAGCAAAGCAGCCAAGTAGTGCTGGCTGCCTTAGATGACGGGGTGGGTGTTATTGCTTGGGATCGCTTTAAGTGCTAATGGTCTAAGTCTTGGCGACTCACGATCTGGCTTCGGTTAAGGTTTAAACGTCGCGCCACTCGCCATCAGCGTCTTTTACAACATTGACAGTGGGTTCCTGCACCTGAACCCAGCGGTTTTTTTGTTGACCATTTGCGTACCGAGAAGTCACGTCACTGTCCAGTCTCTCACCGGCTCGGTCATAGACCTCTTGGCAAAACGCGGTGCGCAGATAGGTGATTACTATGATGCCGCCTTTGCCGTAGTTCAGGCAGAACCAGCCAAGCTGAACGCCGTCACTCTTCGAGGCTATGAGGTAGTCCGCGCCGGTACAGGTCAGGGATTCGATAACCTCATCGCGACTGTCTGAGAGACTAATCACATTTTTATACGTGCCGTCGTTGACCGTAATGCAGGCGTCTCGGCTGAGTATTTCCTCGACCAAGTACTGGACGCCGACCTTGTCAGCATCCCAGTTTCCAGATTCTATTTTCATTATATAGCTCTCCTTGTGATTTTTGGTTTTAGTGTGCCACTTAGGCGGCTAAAACTCTATGGCTTGCAGAGTCTAGGGCGGTGCTGCCCTTATCGTCCAGATACTGCAAGATTGTTAATGGTTTGACTTCTCATTCGATGCCTCCAATTCAAGATCGCAGAATGCGTAAGCTGGAGACCTAAACTCACTGTCAAACATTCCGACCTCGTTAAAACCGTACAAGACCAAACCGTCCA
>ERZ888423.2268-NODE-2268-length-14659-cov-16.151876_pt1 | contig 14659 bp, 18 predicted proteins | sample MGYA00520523_ERZ888423 | MGnify/ENA primary metagenome ERZ888423 (study PRJEB32303, sample SAMEA104408611) | aquatic metagenome | biome: Brackish water; feature: Pelagic; material: water | place: Baltic Sea | collected 2014-06-08T10:24:00 | depth 30,27 m ...
TACGACGACGAACGATGAGTTTTGCACTAAAACTATTTTTCTTACGTGTACGTTGCCCTAAAGCAGGACGACCCCATGGAGACACTGGACGTGCTCGACCAATCGGCGCTTTACCTTCCCCACCACCATGTGGGTGATCGCAGGGGTTCATTACTGACCCACGAACATGTGGACGACGTCCAAGCCAACGACTACGTCCGGCTTTTCCTTTTGTTAGGTTAATAGCATCTACGTTTCCAACTTGACCTACAGTTGCCCAGCATGACTGTAAAACTAAACGAACTTCACCTGAGGGAAGTCGAATGGTTGCATAGGCACCCTCTTTAGCAACTAATTGTGCCGTAGTTCCCGCAGAACGAACAAATTGTCCGCCTTTACCGGGAGTTACTTCGAGGTTATGAAGTTCAACCCCAAGTGGCATATTACGCAGTGGTAAAGCGTTTCCAATACTAATGGGAGCTTGGACATCCGAAAGAATTGACTGTCCTACTTGAAGGCCTCGTGAATATAACACGTAGCTTTTTTCTCCATCACGATAATAGATCAGCGCTAAACGAGCATTACGGTTTGGGTCATACTCGACAGCAACAACTCTTCCTGGAATACCTAATTTATTACGTTTAAAATCAACTAAACGGTATAATCGTTTATGACCACCACCACGATGACGACTCGTAATGATCCCGCGGTTATTACGTCCTACTGCACGGTGTCGAGCAATCCGAAGTGACTTTTCAGGTTTACTGCGTGTTACTTCTTTAAAATCTGACACAGAACAATTTCGCGTGCCGGGCGTTGATGCTCGAAAAAAACGGATACCCATATGTTTTCTTTATCAAAAATTATTTTATACCAAGGAATATACCTTGTTCGCTTTTCTTTCAAAAAAAGCGCGTTATGAGTCTTTTACACTTTTAGGCATCAGTTGTTACTTCTGAACCTGGTAACAGTTGAATAGATTCACCTGCTTTTAGGGTAATGATGACACGTTTATAAGCAGATTTGTATCCTTGTCGTGTTCCCACGCGACGTTTTTTACGCGGTGGTCGATGTGTATTTACAGCCACAACAGAAACATTAAAAGCCTCTTTAATTACTTCTTTAATTTGTGTTTTGGTTAGCCGACTATCCATATCAAAAGTATATTGATTGGAATCCATAAGTCGAACTGATTTTTCAGTTAAAATGGGATATTTCACCAAGTCAATCATCATATATTTTTGACCTCAACCGATGAACCTTTTGGTTTTTTTTAGAGGATTCGAGAAAAGAAAATTTTTTTCTCGGTACCATCAACAGTTTAAAAAGAAAAGACTGACTTTCATAGTACTATATTCGGATAAACAGTTTATTTTAAAAAGAGGGGACTAGTCGGAAGAAAAGTATAACTAAAGACTACTTTTTGACTGGCTGTCGAAGGCACTCATGAAAGAACCGCGCGGGGTGAAGCAACTTGCTTTTTTGTCGGTCGCATGCTACGATAAGAAAAAATCTCCAGTAGCTCAGTTGGTAGAGCGGTCGACTGTTAATCGATTGGTCAAAGGTTCGAATCCCTTCTGGAGAGTTAAAAGCGTCAATGTATGTATACTAGATATATTAGAAAAAATGAAAGCAAATACCAGAAGAATCCTCTAATAGTAACCGAATATTGTACGAGAACTCTCATGCTTTCTTTACCACCAGCTAATGACTCGCTCAGGTGCCCTTATTCAGCGCTTGCGCGCCAGAATTCGAGCAAAGGCCTAACGACACCTTCTCCCTAGTTTTTGGATGTCAACAGGGATGTCGATGGTGAGGTGAGTCGAGCAAAGAGTCTTATAGAGGGACCTCGTTTATGATGTTTTAACGAGTGCTGTCCACCCTAAATCGCTTAAAGAATCATTTCTTCGTAACGGACGAGTTACAAGTTCCAAAATATCACGGGCATTCGTAAATCCATGAATTTGTGCAAATGTAAATTCAACAGACCATTTTGTATTAATACCACGAGCTTCTAGTGGGTTTGCATGTGCCATTCCAGTAATTGCTAAGTCTGGTTGCAATTCTCGAATTCGTTGCACTTGGTGATAATTATCAGGTTTTTCAACAATACGTGGCATTGGAACATTCATCTCCTGGCATGTACGTTCAAGAAGGGCAAGTTCTTCGAGTTGAAACCGTTTATCCATATAGGGAATTCCGATTTCATAAACAATCATTCCACAACGAATTAAAAAACGAGCGAGTGAAACTTCCAGGAGATTATCCCCCATAAAAAAGACCGATTTACCACGTACAAGTGCTAAGTAGTCTTCAAGATTTGCCCAAATTGCCGCTTCACGTGCATCAAGCCCAACGGGTTCAATGTCAAATGTACGACAAATTTTTTCAATCCAAGCACGTGTTCCGTCTGGACCAATAGGGAAGGGTGCACTTAATAATGTACATTGTCTACGACGCATCAAAGTTGTCGCTGTTCGACTTAAAAAAGGGTTCACACCGCACACATAGACATCGTCACCAAGTGCCGGTAATTCATTATAACGTTGTGAAGGTAACCAGCCAGCAATCTCAATGCCCTGTTTTTGTAGTTCTAATGTTAATTGACTTACAACCGGCCCCGGTAAAGAACCAAATAAGACGAGCGGAGGGTGCTTCGGTTTGACTGGTTCGGCTTTTCGTTGAAGCGGCCAATTAAATAAATTCTGAATAAAATTTACTTCCGGTTTCACTGCTGTTTCGATGAGTTTAGTTGTTTCTGGGCAACGTTGTGCCATGGCAGCTAATACTGTATCTTCACCTTGTGTAAAAGCATAGTCTAAGCCGTTTGCCCGGGCAACGACAATCGGAATCCCGAGTTCACCTTCTAATCGAGGGGCGATACCCTCTAAGTCCATTTTAATAATTTCAGTTGTACATGTTCCAATCCAAACAATAACACTGGGATTTCGGTCTTGCTTAATTTTTAAGCATAAACGTTTTAATTCTTTATAATCATTTAATTGGGCGGCGATATCACCCTCCTCCAGTTCTGCCATGGCATAACGAGGCTCGGCAAAAATCATAACACCCAAAGCATTTTGCAAAAAATAGCCACATGTTTTTGTCCCGATAACGAGGAAAAAACTATCTTCAATTTTTTGATAGAGCCACGCTACGCAACTAATAGGACAAAATGTGTGATAATTTCCCGTTTCGCATTCAAATACAAGTTTTTCTTGGGTTGCAAGTGTCATAGGTAGTTTCGCGATAAATGTATTCTAATAAATGTATTCTAGAAGCCCCTGAAAGAAATAGTTTTCATGTTTTCTATCCGAGTTCTTGTTAGATCAGCATAAAGTCAAGTGTTTCGTTGGCAGTTGTTTCTTGTTGTGGTTGAAGGTAAAAATCAGAAAGTAAACGAAATAAGTCACGATCTGGAAGTTCATGAGCAACCACACCTTCTGGATTTGCTAATAATTGATCGGCAATGTTTAAATAAAAATCACAAACATAATATAAATTTGTGTCGGATTCTGCCATCTCAAAAAGAGTTTTGCCTTTAACACGCGAGACACGAATGTCTTCAATTAAGGGTAAGACCTCAAGAACAGGCATGGGGCAATTTTCAACATACATATCAATGAGATCTCTTTTTGCCGTTCTATTCCCAATTAACCCAGCTAAACGTAGTGGATGCGTACGAGCTTTTTCTCGAACAGATGCAACAATACGATTCGCGGCAAAAAGTGCATCAAAACCATTATCTGTAACAATTAAACAATAATCCGCATAATTTAAAGGCGCGGCAAAACCACCACAGACAACATCCCCTAAAACATCGAATAGAATAATATCGTACTCATAAAAGGCATTTAATTCTTTTAATAACTTAACAGTTTCACCGACCACATAACCACCACAGCCAGCTCCAGCAGGAGGGCCCCCTGCTTCTACACAATCAACACCACCATAGCCTTGATAGATAACATCCTCAGGCCATACATCCTCATAGTGATAATCCTTTGCTTGTAATGTATCAATAATAGTCGGGATTAAGAATCCAGTTAATGTAAATGTGCTATCGTGTTTCGGGTCGCAACCAATTTGGAGTACACGTTTTCCACGACGAGCTAATGCAATTGAAATATTACAACTTGTTGTGGATTTACCGATACCACCCTTTCCGTATACTGCTAATTTCATACTAAATGTACTCGTGAACAAAAAAACAAGGAGTTTTTGACTAAAAAGAAATGGTTTTTCCAATTTCATATATTAGAAGTGTATTTTTAGTATACCATAAGGAATAAATGTGTAAAAAGTAGTTTTTTGCTTAGAAAAATTTATAAAAAAGAAACTTTGTGTTATAGTAAAAACATCTTAATCACCGTTCTCCTCTTGTTTTGATCTTTTATGAATGAAATCTTATTAAATAATGTTTCTTTCGTTGTGCTCTTTGGTTTAATGCTTTGGGCATGGCTTCAACCGCTCATTCCAAGTTTACAACAAAAAACAAATGTAACAACAATAGGTATGTGGGGTGTTAATCTCCTTTTAGCTGCTGTATTACTTATTCGTTGGATTACTGCAGGTCACTTCCCCTTAAGTAATTTATATGAATCCTTAATCTTCTTGGCCTGGGCCTTTACAAGTATACATCTTGTCTGTGCCTCGTTTATCCAGTTACCCTTTTTAGCCGCCATTACAGCGCCAGTAACATTACTCACGTTTACTTTTGCTACATTTAGTCTCCCCAAAGAGATGCAAAAAGCAAGTGCGTTAGTGCCCGCCTTACAGTCAAATTGGTTAATGATGCATGTAAGTATTATGATCTTAAGCTATGCTGCTTTACTTTTTGGCTCATTATTTGCTTTAGTTTTTCTCTTAGTTCCCAATACTTTAAAATTTCAAACAGCAGAAACAATATCCAGCGATATCCCGAGGCAAGTGACTTCCGCAGACCTCTCAAAATTGGGTCAAACACTTGATAATTGTAGTTATCGTATCTTAGGTTTCGGCTTCCCCTTATTAACTATGGGTATTCTTTCTGGTGCTGTCTGGGCCAATGAGGCTTGGGGTTCCTATTGGAGTTGGGACCCAAAAGAAACGTGGGCGCTGATTACGTGGCTTGTGTTTGCCATCTATCTGCATGCACGCTTAACCCGAGGATGGATTGGTACCAAACCAGCAATAATTGCTGCCTGTGGCTTTGTTACTGTCTGGGTGTGTTATTTAGGGGTTAACCTTTTAGGGTCTGGTTTACATTCCTATGGGTGGTTTACCGCGCAAACCTAACAAAAGATTTTCTCAAGAGAGCTGCCTCTCAAAGGGAGTTTCAGTGCTTTTGTCCGAAAGCGACCTATGGTACAATAGAAAAAGACGTGTAGCCTACTTGTACAAATTCACTTACCTACCTTTTTATGGTTACTTTAAAAATCTTTGTTTATACTGTTATTACGTTCTTCGTGTCATTATTTATTTTCGGGTTCCTGTCAAATGACCCTGCGCGTAACCCTAACGATCAATAATGTCCGAAAAAAACGTATCAAAGGTTTGCACGTAAGAGCACCTTCGGGATAGAAAGAAAAAACAGATCCTTGACGGAGAATGAGATTCAAGAGGAATGGCCTTCGCATACCAAGTACGTGAGAGAGACGCTGTGGTAATACCAACGTCTGCTTCTTTCCGTATATGCGAAGGCGCCTCCTTCTCTTTTCGAAAGGTATACGCGAAGAAGCCTCGCCGAGTAGACACTTCGTCTCGAGCAGACGCCAAGTCACTCCTTCCACGGTATCTCGTGCGAAGAATCTCTGATAAAGCATTACAATACTAAAAACAAAAAAAAAGAAAACTGTTTTAGTGTGATTTGATAAAAAATCATACGAGGTTGACGGGACTCGAACCCGCGACAACCGCCGTGACAGGGCGGTACTCTAACCAACTGAGCTACAACCCCAAGAGAACTATTGATTAGTATAGTTGATAAGGATGGGGTCTTGTCAAGCGTCTAGACTCGCATGAAGGAGAACATGCTCTGCATATTAACTCCCTCTCCAACCAACTAGACCCGTGCTACCCCTAGGACTCTTTTTTTTCACTTCGAGGTATTCGTTGTTCTCGGGGTAGACATACCTTATGTAATCAACTCAAAGTATTTAGTCTCCACAACCAATTCTATGCAAAAAAAAGTTTTTGAACCCACTGGATTAATTCCTCGATCAATTAGTCGAACTGTTTATCGCTTTTTTCTCCAAGTATGGCCGACACGAAAAAAACAAGCACGAGAAATATTATTAGCGGAGTTTCGACGTTCACGATCCCAAGCAATTGTCTCAATTCAATGTCTCCTCTCGCTTATTTTTATACCCTACGGGATAACCTGGGCGCTGAAGGGTGCGCTTATTCAACCCTGCATTCAAAATATTTGGATACAACCAGAACAGCCGATTTTTTTAAATCCTTATCAAAAACATCGAGCATATCTTCAATTACAAGAAGATCAAAATCGACGATTTTTCGAGCATTTGCTCGAAGTATCACCACAAAAACCAAAGGATGCTCTTGCGATCCATTGGAAAGAAGAGTCTGCTCAGGATATGCACTATGTTATAAGCCGGTCAACAGAAATTACTATTGTCACTCTGACAAATGCAGTGGGAGATCTCTGTGGCCTAATCGTCTTTTTTATCTTATGCCAAGTCTTAAATAAACAACGAGTCATTCTGCAATCCTTTGTTGCTGAATCCTTATACTCCTTGAGTGATACAACGAAATCTTTTTTATTAATTCTGGTAACTGACGGTATTGTAGGGTTTCATTCATCAATTGGTTGGCAATGCCTTGGAGAAGTTCTTTTACAACGATTTGGTTTTGAGCCTCAAAATAATCTTATGCTTCTTTTTGTATCTACTTGTCCGGTTTTTTTAAATACGATGTTTAAATATGGTATTTTCCGTTATTTAAATAAAATTTCGCCATCTGCCTACGCCGTATTCCGTAATATGCAAGAGTAGTCTCTTGGTCTATGTTCAGCTTTCGCAAGGTCTTGGAGATAATCTTTTATTTTACTCCCTTTGTCTATGTTTCGACCCACACGATTAGTCACAAGCCTTCAGTCCTTCTGGGCTATGATCAATACCCAAATACAAACTACGAACCAACAGTTCGCCTTTCACCTCTTGTGTCTCCTTTGTGGCTTTTTTATCGGAAATGTCTTTGGGGTTTTTTTAACACTCTTTCGTGACTGGTTTACGTCTGATCTTTTAATTGTCGGCCTTCTTCTGTGTTTAAGTGAGTTTATTAGTTTTCAAACCTATACACGAAGTGCACGCCGACCCGACCTACCAAGGCGAGGGTTTTCTTGGCGGCCCTTTAATCTTATAAAACTGGGTCTTCTCTTTGGTTTTTTTGTGGATGCCTTTAAGGTGGGAAGTTAAAAATAAGGTAAGAATTCCGAGTACTTAACAAAGAGTTGAATAAAAAGCGGGTAACGCGAGTCGAACGCGCGACTTTCTCGATGGCAACGAGATGCTCTACCACTGAGCTATACCCGCATAGATTGTTTCTGTTAGTATCATAACGTAGCTTTGAAAAAAAAGCAATATCCCTATGTGCTTTCTTAGTTTCTCTTCCTTTTTTTCTCCACAAAAAAAGGAAGAGAAACTTTTGAATTGGTTTTTGCTTTATGGTATAGTATAAAAAGAACTCATAAAAGTCTACTTGCGTTGTAACTTTTGTATCTTTCATGGAATAAGAGCCATATAATTCGCATTCTTGTGCTCATTATCACAAGTCATCTTACTACAATGTTATTTTTTATTGATTTTATGTCACATGCAGTCAAAATCTATCAAACGTGTATTGGATGTACGCAATGCGTACGTGCATGCCCAACCGATGTGTTAGAAATGGTACCATGGAATGGTTGTAAAGCGAGTCAGATCGCGTCTGCACCAAGAACAGAAGATTGTGTTGGGTGTAAACGCTGTGAAGCAGCATGCCCTACCGATTTTTTATCTGTTCGTGTCTATCTTGGATCAGAAACAACACGTAGTATGGGTTTAAGCTATTAAACACTGACCATGACAAAGGATAGTTCTTTAGGATTTGCTCCGTGTTTGTATTCCGAGTATTCGGAATACACAGAGAGTGAACCTAAAACATCCTTTCGTCATGCTTTTATTGCTTTCTATTCAAAGAATGTTTAGTATACCTACAACCACTAATAGCGATCCATCTCTTAATAACTTGACTATCTCCTCCAGACGTAGATCATTGAGCCCTACCGAAAAGTCAAACACAAACGACCTTCCGATTACACACCATCAGTGCGTGCCAGCCTCAGTAAGATCAAGGCTTTTAGGTTCTATAAGCGTCAAAAATTTAAAAGGTCGGCCTCTTGGCAACCCAAAAACCTGGGTAATATTTGAAGTTCGATCTACTCCGTAGATAGATCATGAAACTGCTACGATGTCTTCCAATATATTTTTAGTATTTATTTTTGGTTCGACATATGGTTCCTAGCTGGTTGCGAGCACGATAATTCACTACAGACCGGTGGGTGGATTTTGGACGTAAGATGAAAAACTCGAAAATTATTCAAAAATTGAATAATTTCAAGATGTCTGGGAAAGCTAAATTTTCAGAGTATTTTACTATAATTGAGATAGACCAGCATCAATTAGTTGTGCCTCAATTAAGGCATGGAGATCAACCGACTTATGTCTATCTTGCCTCAACTCCTAAATGCCCCCGGTCGGACTCGAACCGACACACCTCACGGCACAAGTGCCTAAAACTTGCATGTCTACCAATTTCATCACAGGGGCGAATAAAGTAAGTACTTTTTGTATGCTCTTTGTAAAAAAGAGCATACAAAAAGTACGGGGTTGTGTCAAGAATACAAAATGAAAGTTTAGGTTTATTCTCTAGGTATCCCTTTTTATTAAAAAAGAAAATCTTCCAATGTATCACATGGAATTTATCCCTCTAATACGACTCTCTTCACTACGAATCTCTACGAAATATACAACGAAGTTTCTCTAAGAAAGGGTGCTTCTTCATATCAAGGAAGCACCCTTTCTTACTACCAACTCGATTTTGTTACTCCTGGAAGGAGACCTTCTAAGGCCATTTCTCGAAGGACATGACGCGACAAGCCAAAATCACGATAGAAACCTTTAGGTCGTCCGGTAATACAACATCGATTATGTAAGCGTACTGGGGAACTGTCTCTTGGGAGACTTTGCAGCTTTTTAAGAAGAGATGCACGTTCTTCAAGAGTAGCCGACTGTTTGATCTCTACTTTTAAACGTGCACGTTTTTCTGCATATTTTTGAACTAATACTTGGCGCTTGTGTTCACGCGCAATCATACTTTTCTTTGCCATAAGGTGACCAACTGCGAAGAATGTGGTACTAGCCTCGTGTTGGGCTAATACTAATAAACGGAAGAAGTCCAGCCATCCGAGCGTTTTTGATTGCATTTGCAATTGCTCGATGCTGTTTTGAACTCATCCCAGTTACACGTTTCGGAATAATTTTTCCTTCACTTGTAATGAGCTTGCGAAGCAAGGCTACATTCTTATAGTCAATAGTCCATTGCGAATATTCTTGAGTTACTTTCTTTTGAATAATAGCAATTGGACGTTTAAATGCTTTGGGTTTCCCCCGACGTGGTGAAAATTTCATACCAACTAGGACATCCTTTACTTACTATGTTAAAATTTTTTAAGCTACTGCGGCAAATAATCGTAGATTTATGCACGAGATGCCTGCACCTGCGCAATCAATTGCTCAAAAACAACCTGATCACGTAATGCAACCTGTGCTAACATTTTACGGTCTAAAAGGATATTCGCTTTTTTTAATCCAGCAATGAATTCATTGTAGTTAAGTCCATGATTTCGAACAGCTGCATTAATACGTGTAATCCATAAAGAGCGAAATTCACGCTTTCGTTGATGACGATCACGTGTTGCGTTTGTTAATGCTTTAAAGGCATGTTGATTGGCTGTACGGAAGATCGTTGAAGATGCACCACGAAAGCCTTCAGTAATCTTTAAAATCTTTTTACGTCGTTTACGAGCGACGTTTCCTCGTTTTACTCGTGTCATAGATAATTTTTGTTGTTTTGTTGTCGATGACCCTCGGATTCGTTATGTAAATTAGATGTCATCTACAGAAGGTCCGTGAATAAATAATGGAATTGTTTCATCCGTTGGAGTAGCAACCGTTTGATCGGATGCGTTAAAGGATTCGAAGGTTACGGTCTTCGTCTCTTCACGAGCCTCCACTGCACCGACGGCAGACTCATTTAAGGTGTAGGTTTCTGGAAGGTCCAGAGCAGTCTTCCCAAGCACCTCAGTCCATGGAATAAACAGAGCGAATGGATCCTCAGAAAGATCAACAAGCATCCCCTTCAGTTCCGTTATTGTGATGTCATCAGCATCCCCGCCCAGCATAGCAGCTGCTTCGAGCCTGTCTCTCGTGTTTGGGGGTGAGGCGTTTGTGGAAGCAACCAAATCAAAGGGGTTTTGTTCACTTGCATTTTCTTGAGATCGCTTGAGTGGCACATCGAGAAGCCCGGTATATTGGAGCATGGGCTCCTGTGGCCCGCTAAAAGAAGCAGTTAAGTCCTTTGATGATTTTGTTTCTGGAAGCTCACGAATAACATCTTGAGTCTTCGTCATACTGTCAGCAGTCGCTAATTTATTGAGTGTTCCGGCAGGATCTGATGCCTTAATAAATGCCTCTAAGGCTGCGGAATCATCAAGTACGGCTTCAGCGGCTGGACGCGCAACAAAGTCAATTAATCCGTAATTTTTTGCTTCATCTGCGGACATAAATTGATCACGATCCATATCCTGTGCAATCTGTTCGACAGTTTGTTGTGTACGAATGGCGTAAAGTAATCCGATCTGTCGTCGAATACGACTAACTTCTGTGGATTCTGAAAGAATTTCGGAAGCTTGTCCGTCGCTTCCCCCTTCAGGTTGGTGAATCATAATTCGACCATGAGGTAAGGATAATCGACGACCATAGGTTCCACCTGTTAGAACAAACGAAGCCATAGACGAAGCAGTACCCATACAAATGGTCGTAATTCCACTGTGTAAATAACGCATAATATCAAACACACCAATACCACACGTAACCGACCCTCCAAGAGAGTTAATATACATGAAGAAGGGGAGGCTTGGATCTTCTGTGTTAAGGTATAGCATTAATGAAATTAACTGGTTTGCTACTTCATCACCTAAATCCTGGCAAAGAAATAACATACGTTCACGATACAAGCAATTGTATAGATCCAACCAGTCCGCTTCAGGTTCTCCAGGAAGGCGATATTCCACTTTCGGGACCCCGATAGGCATATAAATACTCCTCCTATGATGGTTAATGAGCGTTCACTCGAATCGACAGATGAAAAACACACCAAGAAGGGTGTCGGTCATATATCTCCAAGTTTAACGGTTGCTCTCTGTTGTACGAGGTTTTAGTCGAGTGGCTTTACCGACTCGGTCTCGTAAATAGTATAATTTAGCCCGACGTACTTTTGCACGACGGATAATTTCAATAGTTTGTAGGACGGGCGAATGAACACTAAAAATGCGTTCAATACCAATTCCTTGAAAAATACGTCGTACAGTAATTGTACTGTGTAAGCCAGCACGACGTTGAGCAATGACCAATCCTTGATATGGCTGTACTCGTTGTTTGTTTCCTTCTTGAATAAAAACACCAACTTTTACGGTATCGCCGATATCAATTTGTGGTACCGTCGTTTTCAAACTTTTTGCCTCAAAGGTTTGAAGCAGTGTATGCAAACTCATGGTTTTTTCTCCTGTGTAGGACTGTAAAGAGCGTCCAAAACGTACCTATTTTTATTCAATAATCTCTGAAACTAAACCCGCACCAACAGTACGACCACCTTCACGAATTGCAAAACGCATCCCTTTTTCAATCGCAATCGGTTGAATAAGTTCAACGACCATACGAACGCGGTCACCTGGAATAACCATTTTTGAGGCACTTCCATCATCTGCTTTGAAGGATTCGATTTTTCCAGTTACATCTGTTGTTCGTACATAGAATTGTGGACGGTAGCCGGGGAAGAACGGGGTATGACGACCACCCTCTTCTTTTTTCAATACATAGACTTGTGATTCAAATTTTGTATGCGGTAGCATTGAACCTGGTTTTGAGAGGACCATACCACGTTGAATATCCTCTTTTTGGACACCACGTAATAAGACACCCACGTTATCACCAGCAATACTTTCCTCTAATGACTTTTGGAACATCTCTAAACCAGTAACTGTTGTTGCCTTTGTTGGTTGTAAACCCACTAATTCAACCTGTTCACCTACTTTAACAGTTCCACGTTCCACACGACCTGTTGCTACAGTACCACGACCAGTAATAGAGAAAACGTCCTCAATAGCCATTAAGAAGGGTTTATCCGTTTGACGCTCGGGTGTTGGAATATATGTATCAACTTGTTTCATTAATTCATAGATTTTGTCTACCCATGGGTTTTCACCTGCTTTCATTTGTGGATTTTCGCTTAAAGCTTCTAGGGCTAAAAGAGCTGAACCAGTAACAATCGGAATCTCATCACCCGGGAATTCGTAGTTGTCTAAAGTTTCACGAACTTCTAATTCAACTAATTCAAGTAATTCCGCATCATCTACTTGATCTTCTTTATTTAAAAAGACAACAATGTTGGGCACTCCAACTTGTTTTGCTAATAAGATATGCTCCTTTGTTTGTGGCATTGGACCATCGGCCCCAGATACAACGAGGATAGCGCCATCCATTTGTGCGGCACCGGTAATCATATTTTTAACGTAATCTGCGTGGCCTGGACAGTCGACGTGTGCATAGTGACGGTTTTCTGTTTCATATTCAACGTGTGCTGTATTGATAGTAATACCACGTGCTTTTTCTTCTGGAGCTGAGTCAATATCCGCATATTTACGACCTTTCCCACCCATACTTGCAGCTAACGCCATAGTAATGGCTGCTGTAAGGGTTGTTTTACCGTGGTCAACGTGACCAATTGTACCAATATTAACGTGTGGTTTTTTTCGTTCAAATTTTGCGCGAGCCATAAAAAGTTCTACCTCGAATAGAAAAGAAATATATGTTTTAGTTAAAAAATACTGAGAGTACGAGTAGAGGGACTAAAAGCGACCAGTGGAGTATACCTTATTTGCTTCTGCCATTTTATTCATTTCTTCTTTTTTACGAATAGCTGCACCCATATTTTTTGAGGCATCTAAAAATTCGTTTGTAAGTTTGGATACCATTGTACGACCAGCACGTTTACGGCAGGCCATTAAAATCCAGCGAATCGCTAAGGCAGTTCCACGTTGACCGGTCACTGGTACCGGAACTTGAAAGGTAGCACCCCCACGTCGTTTTGATTTGAGTTCCAAACTTGGTGTAACATTACGAATCGCCTGCTCAATAACCTGTACTGGGTCTTGTTGTGTCGTTTCTTCGATGTTTTTCATAGCACCATAACATAATGTATAGGCTACAGTTTTCTTTCCTTTTTTCATCAGACGATTAACAATCATCTGAATTAACTGATTTTGATACACTGGATCAGGGATCGCAGCGACCGTTGTTGGTTTACTACCGGACATAATGCACTTTATTAAATTTTGAACAATAAAAAAGGTGTCAATTTTTTGTTATTTTGGTTTTTTAACACCGTATTTTGAACGTCCTTGAACACGATCTTTCACCGAAGCAGTATCGAGTGTTCCACGAACAATATGATAACGAACACCTGGTAAATCTTTAACACGACCACCACGAACGAGGACAACCGAATGTTCTTGTAAATTATGTCCGATTCCACCAATATAAGCGGTTACCTCAAAGCCTGTTGTTAAACGAACACGGGCTACCTTACGTAAGGCCGAATTTGGTTTTTTTGGTGTTGTTGTATACACACGTGTACATACACCACGACGTTGGGGACATGCTTGTAAAGCCGGTGATTTAGTTTTTTTAGTAATTTTTTTTCGAGCGTCTCGAACAAGTTGTTGAATTGTAGGCATAATACGAAGCGTAAGGCTTTACAATCTGAAATACGTCACATATTTTTAGACTATTTCTTTTGAAAAAATAGAAAAATGTGTGTTGATGCGATAGACTTTAAACAAAGGCAGGCCCTTGAAAGAGATAAAAACAGTCGCAAAAACTCGACGGTTTGCAGAATACTTTAAGAAGTTGGAAGAGGGAACCCCAAGAGGACACTTCCACTGAAGATAGTACCATAAATTGGACAGCATGACAACTCATGAACCAGGTAGAAAACACATATTTATAAGAGAGACTCCATGCGTCAAAAGGTCCCTGAAGTTCAGGAAACCTCTCCGAGACGCACAAAACACAAGGGTTAAAAAGAGAAAACCAAAGGATCTGGAAAAAAGCGGTTAATTTCAATTAATAAACCGGCTGTAACTGTAAACCATAATAATGCAACAACAGGCGCTGTTGATAAGTAGAGAGTGAAATTTTTCATACGACGAAAGAAAAAAGAAACGAGAAAAAAAGGAAATAAAGAGCTGCTTGCAGTTCTGGAAAAGATCTTGTACACTCTTCATAGAAACATCCTTTGTGATGAGACGGAATGTAGCGCAGTTTGGTAGCGCATCTGCTTTGGGAGCAGAGGGTCGCAG
>ERZ888423.2273-NODE-2273-length-14637-cov-5.411192_pt1 | contig 14637 bp, 12 predicted proteins | sample MGYA00520523_ERZ888423 | MGnify/ENA primary metagenome ERZ888423 (study PRJEB32303, sample SAMEA104408611) | aquatic metagenome | biome: Brackish water; feature: Pelagic; material: water | place: Baltic Sea | collected 2014-06-08T10:24:00 | depth 30,27 m ...
CTTTGAATGCCCAGGCCATGCCCGGGCTTTCCATGGGTTTCAGGTCGCCCCTTTTGGGCCTGAACGGCAGCGAGGGCTGCGGCAGTGAAACCGGGCCCTTGATCGCGGACAGACAGATCCAACCCACCCACAGGGCTGCGCACGACAGAAAGCCGCACGCGGCCCTGATCGGTATATTTCACCGCATTGCCCAGCAGATTAGACATCGCACGCTCTAGCGCCAACCGTTCCACATTCAGCAAAACGGGCAGATCAGCGCCACGCTCTAACTCAAACGCCAACCCTTTTTGCAGGGCGCGCCCTTCCCAGCGCATCCGCAAATCATTTAGCAAACGACCCAAGTGAAGATTACGCGGCAAAATACCCGTCGCACTCGGTCCGCCCGCGATCATCGCCAGCTCTTGCTCCAGCAGCCGGGCCAACCCTTCGCCCGCCACCCGAACACGTTCCAGCTGCACTTGGGTGCCTGCATCAAGCCCCGTCGGGTCAATCAAACGCAGTCCACCCAAAATGTCAGATACCGCGGCACGCAAATCATGGCCCAAAAGCGCAAAATGGCCCGCATCCGCCCCAGCATTGCCGGTGGCATGATCATAACGAGAGTCTGAGGGCGCGCGGTCAACCATAGCGCGCTCTGTTTAGCCCAGAATTCGCAAAACGCAAAGTCTTTGCGCAAAATTCAAAGCTTAAGCCTGAGGATAGCCAATCGTGGTCAACGCAGTGGCGATTTCATCCAAAACCGCCAGATCATCAATCGTAGCCGGGGCTTTAAACGGCTCACCATCGGCAATCTTGACCATCGTGCCACGCAGGATTTTGCCCGAACGGGTCTTGGGTAAGCGGTCAACCACCACTGCCAGCTTAAACGCAGCAACGGGACCAATTCGGTCGCGCACCAAACGCACGCAATCGGCCACAACATCATCATGCGGACGATCAACACCTTTGTTCAAACACAAAAACCCAATGGGCACCTGCCCCTTAAGATCATCCGCCGCCCCAATCACCGCACATTCACCCACATCGGGGTGACTGGCCAGAACCTCTTCCATGGCGCCGGTCGACAGCCGATGACCTGCAACATTAATCACATCATCTGTGCGCGCCATGATGTAGATATAGCCATCCTCATCAATATAGCCCGCATCGCCCGTCTCATAATAACCGGGAAAATGCTCAAGATAGCTTTTTCGAAAACGCGCCTCGGCGTTCCAAAGCGTGGGCAGAGTGCCCGGCGGCAATGGCAACTTGACCGCAATCGCGCCCAAGGTTCCAGCAGGCACGCGGTGGCCGCCCTCATCAAGCACCGCAACATCATAACCAGGCATCGCCACAGTGGGCGATCCAATCTTAACCGGCAGATGTTCAATGCCAATGGGGTTGGCCGCAATAGCATAGCCTGTTTCCGTTTGCCACCAATGATCAATCACTGGCACGCCCAGCTTTTCTTGTGCCCAAATGATCGTATCAGGGTCTGCCCGTTCACCAGCCAAAAATAGCATGCGCAATGTCGACAGGTCGTAATTGCCAATCAGATTACCCGCCGGGTCATCGCGTTTGATCGCGCGAAAGGCGGTGGGGGCCGTGAACAACACAGACACGCCATGATCTTGAACAACGCGCCAAAACGTACCCGCGTCCGGGGTGCCGACCGGCTTGCCCTCAAACACAACTGTGGTGTTGCCGTGGATCAGCGGCGCGTAACAGATATAGCTGTGCCCCACGACCCATCCAATATCTGACGCCGCCCAAAATACCTCGCCGGGTTGAACATCATAGATGTGGCGCATCGTCCAATCCATCGCCACCAAATGCCCACCCGTTGGCCGTACCACCCCCTTGGGCTGACCCGTCGTGCCGGAGGTGTAAAGAATATAGGCCGGATGGTTGCCCTCAACCGGCAGACAAGGCACGGGGCTTGCGGCCTGTTGGATCTGCAGCCAATCAAAATCACGGCCCTCAGTCATGTCAGCGCGGGCCTGGTCACGCTGAAAAATCACACAGAACTCAGGCTTGTGGCTGGCCATTTCAATTGCGCCATCCAAAAGCGGCTTGTAGGCCACAATCCGCCCCGGCTCGATCCCACAAGACCCGGCGATGATCGCCTTGGGCTTGGCATCATCAATGCGCACTGCCAGTTCAGCTGCTGCAAACCCACCAAAAACAACAGAATGAATGGCCCCAATCCGGGCGCAGGCCAGCATCGCCTCAAGCCCTTCGGGGATCATGGGCATATAGACGATTACCCGGTCGCCTTTTTCCACGCCGCGCGCCCGCAGCGCACCTGCAAGCCGGGCAACGTTGTCTTGCAATTGTGCAAAACTGATGCTGCGCGTGGTGCCGGTTACGGGGCTGTCGTGAATAATTGCCGTCTGATCGCCCCGCCCCTGCGCCACATGGCGGTCAACGGCGTTCCAACACGTATTGACCAACCCATCGTTAAACCATTCATAAATCGGCGCATTTTCGGCAAACAGCGCACGGCTGGGCGGTCTGTCCCAGTCGATCGCGCCAGCAGCCTCCATCCAAAAAGCATCTGGGTCAGATTTCCAGCGGGCATAGGTTTGGGCATAGGTCATGGCAATCTCCTTGGGTCGTGACATTCTGTTACGCCCACAGCGCTGTGGGCGCAAGATTATGTCGGAAAGAAGCCCCGTGAAATCGCCGAAAGCTCAGCCGTATTTGGCCACGGGCGTGCCCGCCAACGCCGCCAAATTCAGCAACCCGCGTGCCGAAATCCCTGGCGTTGCGATATGGGCGCGGTTTCCCATACCCATCAAAATTGGCCCCACTTCCAGCCCACCCCCGCGCATTTTCAAAATATTGCGCACGGCACTTGCGGCATCAGTATTGGCAAAAATCAGAACATTCGCCACACCCTGAAAGCGCGCGTTGGGGAAAATGCGTTCGCGTAGCTCTGGATCAAGGGCCGCATCAATTGGCATTTCGCCTTCGTATTCAAAATCTGGCTCATGCGCATCCAACATCGCCATCGCCGCACGCATCCGCAGCGCTGAAGCGGTATCAAGGTTGCCAAACGACGAATGCGAACACAGCGCAATCTTTGGCGTTAAGCCAAAGCGACGCACATGGCGGGCTGCGGCCAAAACAGACAGGGTGATCTGTTCAGGCGTAGGTTCAGCGTTGATCTGGGTATCGGCCACAAATAGCGGCCCCTCTTCCTGAATGATCAAGCTCAAAGCGCCACCCGGCACCAACTTGTCAGTGGCCAAAACTTGCCTGACATAGTTCAAATGCCACAAATACTGGCCAAATGTGCCACAGATCATGCTGTCACCATCGCCACGATGCACCATAATCGCAGCAATCGCAGTTGTATTGGTGCGCAAAACCGCGCGCGCCGTATCTGGTGTCACACCACGCCGTTCCAGCAACTGGTGATAGGTTTCCCAATAATCACGATAGCGCGGGTCGCTTTGCGGGTTCACCAGCTCAAAGTCACGCCCTGGTCGAATGGGCAGGCCCGCGCGTTCACAGCGCCGCGCCACAACATCGGGGCGGCCAATCAGAATGGGCACACCCACGCGTTCTTCGATCATCGCATTGGCGGTGCGTAAAACCCGCTCATCCTCGCCCTCGGCAAAAACAATCCGCCGGTTGGCCGCGCGCGCCGCCTCAAACACCGGGCGCATCAACAGCGCCGAACGAAACACTGACCCATCCAGCCCGTCTTTATAGGCTGCCAAATCGGCAATCGGGCGGCGGGCTACCCCAGTTTCCATAGCAGCACCCGCCACAGCACGCGCCACCACGCCCATCAGACGCGGATCAAACGGTTTGGGAATCAGATAGTCAGGGCCAAAAGTCATTGGCTCACCCCGATAGGCAGCGGCAGCCTCTGCGCTGGTGGTTGCCCGGGCAAGGGCTGCAATTGCATCAATGCAAGCCAGCGCCATCGCATCATTGATCTCAGTCGCACCAACATCCAGCGCACCCCGGAAAATAAACGGGAAGCACAAAACATTGTTAACCTGGTTCGGAAAATCTGACCGCCCCGTAGCAATGACCGCATCAGGCGACACGCTGCGCACCACATCCGGCAGAATTTCAGGTGCCGGGTTTGCCAATGCAAAAACAATCGGGCGCGGCGCCATGCGCGCAACCATTTCTGGCGTCAACACGCCCGGCCCAGACAGGCCCAAAAACAAATCAGCGCCGTCAATCACATCGGCCAAGGTGCGCTTATCAGATTTTTGTGCGTATTCGGCCTTTTGCGGGGTCATTTCGTCGGTCCGGCCCTCATAAACCAGACCTGCGATATCACAGAGCCACACATTTTCACGCCGAACGCCCAGCTTAAGCAGCATGTTCAAACATGCGATACCCGCAGCCCCGCCGCCCGTGGACACGATTTTGATATCTTCGAACTTTTTATCCACGACAAACAGCGCGTTCATCGCCGCAGCACCCACCACGATCGCTGTGCCGTGCTGATCATCATGAAACACCGGGATCTGCATGCGGTCACGGCAGATCTTTTCAACGATAAAGCAATCGGGCGCCTTAATATCTTCTAGATTGATCGCACCAAAGGTCGGCTCAAGCGCGCAGACAATTTCAGCCAGTTTGACCGGATCGGGTTCGTTCAGTTCAATATCAAAACAATCGATATTTGCGAATTTCTTGAACAGAACTGCCTTGCCCTCCATCACAGGTTTTGCAGCAAGTGCGCCGATATTGCCCAAGCCCAAAACTGCGGTGCCATTCGTGACAACACCCACCAAATTGCCCCGGGTGGTGTATTGCGTGGCAGTGGCTGGATCTGCCTTTATTTCCAGACATGCCTCGGCCACGCCGGGGCTGTAGGCCCGCGCCAGATCGCGGCCCGTGGCCAGCGGTTTTGTTGCGCGAATCTCAAGCTTACCAGGCTTTGGAAAGGCGTGGTAATCCAGTGCCGCCTGCCGGGCATTATCTTGGCGTTTCTCGTCCATCAGCGCGCTCCGATATTGGTTTAAGGCTGAACTATTGCTCGCCTGATTGCCGCTTTGCCGCGCCATTTGCAAGGGGCTGACCGGTGCGCGGCAGATAACGGCAACCTATGCGATGCGCAGCTTAAACGAAAGCGGCAGCCCCGCATCTTTGGCTTGCCGGTTGGCCCCGGGCGTTGCATGCCTGTTTTAAGGACTGATTCGCCAATCATGGCAGGCAGCACTTGGGGGCAGATAAGTGGCGACATGTTACAAGGCAATGTGGACAGGTCTTTGGCTGGTGGTGGCCTGCTGCACGGCCAGCCCCAGCTTGTCAGCAGACATCCAGACGGATGCAAAAGGCTGCGTATTTTTCCGCACCGGTTATGGTGCTGAGGTGATGTGGTCACCATTGCTATCGCCAGATGGCACACCTGTCTGCACGCCTGACCTCAAAACAGTTCTTGACGATATCGCCGCGCCTCGTCCCCGCGTTTCCCCCCCCCACAAAGACTTTGCATTGCCGACCTGCGCCGGGTTTGATGTGCCACATCCAACCCAAACCACGGACGATCCGGGGTGGGCATTAGAATCGCTGGACAGTGATCAGGTCACGCTTTTGTCCACCTGCGCCGATGCCGATGCCGCCGCCTGCGCCACTCACCCACAGCAGCCACTGGCGGATGGCCGTCTGATCGCGCTTTGCCGGGCAGCGACAGCGAACAGCCCCGCCACCTATTGCGTGACAGGGCAGGCACAAGGCGATACGCAAACCGCCTATCTTGTGCAGATTGGCGTCTTTTCACGGGCCGAAAATCTGGGCGTGGCACAAACCACGTTGCGGCAGTTAAATCTGCCACAACGCCAGGGCGAGATCACCGCCGCGGATGGCCGAGTGCTTTGGCTGGCACTGGCAGGGCCAGTCGCAGGCCGCGCAGCTGCCGAGACATTGCGCGGGCAAATGCAAGCGTTGGGATATAACGATGCATTCTTGCGGCGCTGCATTCCCCACACACCAGCGAAATCCACCAACTAGCCGCCACAAATACCCTGCAGACGCACCCAATCAGCATCGCTGGCCAAAGCGGCGGGTGGTGGGGTCTGCGCAAAGGGGTCGCCCGCCAGCAACGGCGCGGCCTCGGTCAGCGGTAGATGACGGGCATAGGGGCTTGCAGGCACACCTTTGTCAGCAAAGGCGGCCAATAACGCCGCAGGCAACACCCTGGCCGGCGGCGCGACTAACAGCCTGTCTGCATAGCCCTGCAGCGCAACGGTCGGCAAATCACCTGTAGTCAATAGCGCCAGCGTCGCCCGCAGGCCCGCCCAATCCAACACATCCAACATCGGGTCATGGGCTTGGCCGCGCAACAGCTCTGCTAAGATATGGGCCGCAACCAACTCTGGGCTGTCTTCCAGATCCAAAAGGCCCCGGTTCAGCACCAGAAACCCACCCGGCAGGCTCAGGCTTGCTTTTGGAACATCGGGCATGATCAGCACCTGCACGCCAGCGTTTGGCCCCAATAAATTATCCACAAGCCGGGTCAACGCCGCTACACCAGCGGGCTGAACACAAGCAACGCCCGTACGCGGGGTGATTTGGCCCAAGATCACCCGGCCAATCTGCACACGTTTGCTGACAGGCAACACCTCAGCAGTATGGCCCACCAAAACAACCGGAAACCAAAACACGGCCAGCGCTGCAACGGCCACGAACATCGCAGCCAACAGCCCCAACCGCCCTCGCCCCGGGCGGGGGCGCTTTGCAGCCACCGCACGCTGCACAGTTTCCAGGGCTGCGACCATATCGCTGTCTTCCAGCTCAAGTGTTTCATCGCCATCCACGCCCGGGGCAAAAATGGCAGGCATCTGACCAGGATTCAGGCGCACAATCGCGGGCAATGACCAATGACCCAATGCCAATTCGCTGCGGCTGTCTGACAAAATGAGCGTCGCATCACGAAACGACACAAGAACTTCGCGCCGCTGGGCATCTGCCGTGCTGCGCCATAGACCAAAGGTTTCAAGTCGCTGATATTTTGAAAGCGCCGTCATCCCCTGCCCGGGCCCCGCTGGTTCTCTGTGTCAACCATAGCGCAGCAATCGCCCGCTCACAATCACGCGGACCAAAAGCTCATTTTGACCAAAATGGTAAATTTTTACGAAGACAGTGTTATCATTTCGTTATATCTTGATTGCTGAATTGTCGAAAAAACAGTGCGCCAAAGCAAAAACAGCCGAAAGGGGACAAAGAAATGCTAAATGAATTCAAGACATTCATCGTGCGCGGTAATGTTATGGACATGGCCGTTGGTATTATTATGGGTGTGGCATTCACTGCCATCGTGACCTCATTGGTCGCAGACATGATTAACCCATTCATCAGCCTGTTTCTGGGCGGGATCGATTTTTCCAGCCTAAAAATCAGTCTGGGCAGCGGCGAAGATGCGGCCGCCTTTGCCTATGGCAATTTCATCAATGCAGTGATCAAATTTGTGATCGTGGCTTGGGTTGTGTTTTTAATGGTGAAGGGCGTGAACCACATGCGCGTCATGGCAACACCCAAGAAAGATTTAGCCCCCGAACCTGCAGCCGAGGCACCAAAAGGCCCCACGCAGGAAGAACTGCTGATTGAAATTCGCGATGCCTTGCGGGCCCGTGCCTGACCCGGCATCGACCTATCTAAAAGATCTCCCCGGCCAAGCAGACGCAAGGCCGGGGATAACAAAGCCCTAAATCTTCATCGCATCTTGCGCGCTGATTGTGGGCAACCCAAGCGCCTCACCGACCGCGCGATAGGTCAGATGACCCGCATGGGTGTTCAAACCATTCATCAGATGCACATCATCCAAACAAGCCTGTTTCCAGCCCTTATTGGCCAGTGCCAGCATAAAGGGCAGCGTGGCATTGCCCAGCGCAAGGGTCGATGTGCGCGCCACAGCGCCCGGCATGTTGGCCACACAATAATGCATGATCCCATCCACCTCATAAATCGGGTCTTCGTGGGTGGTGGCATGCGAGGTTTCAAAACAGCCGCCCTGATCAATCGCAACATCAACAATCACTGCACCGGGCTTCATGGTTGATAACTGCGCACGGGTCACCAGCTTGGGTGCCGCTGCCCCTGGGATCAGAACGGCACCAATCACCATATCCGCCTCAGCCACCAAATCTGCGGTATTGCGGGCGCTGGCATAGACAGTTTTGAAATCACGGCCGAACACATCATCTAAATACCGCATCCGTGGCAACGACCGATCCAACACCGTGACATCAGCGCCCATCCCAGCAGCAATTTTGCCCGCATGGGTACCAACGACACCGCCACCGATCACAACAACCTTGGCCGGCCCAACACCGGGCACACCCCCCAACAAAACACCACGACCACCATTGGCTTTTTGCAAGGTCCATGCACCCACCTGTGGTGCCAAACGGCCCGCAACCTCTGACATCGGGGCCAACAGCGGCAACCCACCCGCTGCATCGGTGACCGTTTCATAGGCAACCGCCGTCACGCCCGAGGCCAGCAGATCATGGGTTTGGGCCGCATCAGGCGCCAGGTGCAAATAGGTAAACAACAATTGGCCCGCGCGCAGACGCGCCCGCTCAACCGGCTGGGGCTCTTTGACTTTGACGATCATGTCTGCAGTGGCAAAGACTTCCTCGGCGGTATCCACAACCTGGGCACCAGCGGCAAGATAGTCAGCATCGGGAAAGCCCGCGCCCACACCCGCGTTGGTTTCCATCACCACCTTGTGGCCATGGGCGATGGCCTCATGCACGGCATGCGGCGTCAGACCAACGCGATATTCCTGATTTTTGATTTCTTTGGGGCAACCGATCTTCATGTAGGCATCTCCTCTGTTATGGGGACAGAATGCGCTTGATGGCACGCAATTGCTTTGAAAAGAGTGGTGGTGGTTGATCTATTTTTTGGTATATTTCACCGAAATCAGTTATAACTTTCGAAGAAAGTTGCAGCATGCCTGAATTTGACGCGACAGATCAGCGTATTCTAACCCTGCTGCAACGCAAGGGTCGCATGACCAATGCCGAGCTGTCTGAAAGCGTGCACTTATCACCCTCGGCCTGTCACCGCAGGGTGCAAAGGCTTGAGGCCGAAGGGGTCATTCGCGATTACGTCGCCCTGCTTGACGCCCGAAAACTGGGCCGCCCCACCACAGTTTTCGTGGAAATTACCCTGTCAGGCCAGGCAGACGAGGTGCTTGAGGCGTTTGAACAACAGGTCAAACGCGTGCCAGACGTGTTGGAATGCCACCTGATGGCGGGAACGGCTGATTATTTGTTAAAAGTGGTCGCGCAAGACACCGAAGATTTCGCACGCATTCACCGGCAATATCTTGCCCGGTTGCCCGGCGTGGCACAGATGCATTCCAGCTTTGCACTGCGCACCGTGTTCAAAACGACCGCCATTCCTGTGTGAATGGCGGCCAGAAAGTACAAAATCAGGCTTTGACGCGCGCGTTGCGGGTGGCAATCAGCTTAAGCCGCAGCGCATTCAGGCGGATAAACCCGGCAGCATCTTTTTGGTCATAGGCACCCGCGTCATCTTCAAAGGTCACGTGGGCCTCGGAATAGAGGCTGTGCTCTGACCAACGCGCCACCGTCCGCGCAGAGCCTTTGTAAAGCTTTACCCGCACGGTGCCAGTGACGTGTTCTTGGCTTTTGTCGATCAATGCCTGCAACATTTCACGCTCAGGGCTGAACCAAAATCCATTATAGATCAGTTCAGCATAACGCGGCATGATGCTGTCTTTCAGATGGCCTGCACCGGCATCCAGTGTGATCTGTTCGATCCCACGATGGGCCTCAAGCAAAATTGTGCCACCAGGGGTTTCATAAATGCCACGCGATTTCATACCAACAAAGCGGTTTTCAACCAGATCAAGCCGCCCAACACCATGCGCGCCACCCAATTCATTCAAACGGGTAAGAATGGTTGCGGGCGACATGACCACACCGTTAATCGCCACAGCGTCACCACGCTCAAAGGTGATTTCCACCATTTCGGGGGTGTTTGGGGCATCTTCGGGGTGGACCGTGCGCTGATAGACATAATCGGGCGCCTCAACACCCGGATCTTCCAACACCTTGCCCTCAGATGAGGTGTGCAACAGGTTGGCATCTACTGAAAAAGGTGCCTCGCCCCGCTTGTCTTTGGCGATGGGAATCTGATTTTCTTCGGCAAATTGCAAAAGCTTGGTGCGGCTGGAAAGATCCCATTCGCGCCATGGCGCTATCACCTTGATGGCCGGGTCCAAAGCATAAGCGGCCAATTCAAACCGCACCTGATCATTGCCCTTGCCCGTCGCACCGTGCGCCACAGCATCAGCCCCGGTCATCGCGGCAATTTCTACCAAGCGCTTGGTGATCAACGGTCGCGCAATCGAAGTGCCCAGCAAATAAAGCCCTTCATAAAGCGCGTTCGCCCGGAACATCGGAAACACGAAATCGCGCACGAATTCTTCACGGACATCTTCGATATAGATGTTCTCTGGCGCGATCCCCAATAAAATGGCCTTATCACGCGCTGGTGCCAGTTCTTCACCCTGACCCAGATCGGCGGTAAACGTCACCACCTCGCACCCATATTCAGTTTGCAGCCATTTCAGAATGATTGAGGTATCCAGCCCACCAGAATAGGCAAGCACTACTTTTTTGGGTGCCGACATCAAAAGCTCCATCACGAGGGTTTCCCCGCGATTACCCACAAACGCTGCCAAGAGCAAGGCGCGCAACCCACACAAGCAATGTCAGATGCGACAGCTCTCGCTTGTGTTTCTGCGCACATGCGGCTTAATCGCACCATGACGCAGTTTACCGATGCCGCCCAACGGGCCACAGAACATATGCGCGTGGTCTTTCCCGCCACGCCGCTGCAACGCAATGATCATTTGTCGCAGCGCTATGGCGCCGATATTTGGCTTAAGCGCGAAGATCTCAGCCCCGTGCGCAGCTATAAAATTCGCGGGGCGTTTAACGCCATGCGCAAATGTCTGGCCACCAAGCCCGATCAAAACCAATTTGTCTGCGCCAGTGCAGGAAACCACGCCCAAGGCGTTGCCTATGCCTGCCGCCATTTTGGCGTGCAGGGTGTTATTTTCATGCCAGTCACCACGCCGCAGCAAAAGATCGACAAGACCCGCACCTTTGGCGGCAGCGCCGTTGAGATCCGACTGACAGGTGATTATTTCGACCAATCACTGGCTGCAGCCCAAAGCTATTGCGCACAAGCTGGCGCGCACTTTCTATCACCCTTTGATGATGAAGACGTGATTGAGGGCCAAGCCAGCGTTGCGGTAGAACTGATGGAACAATTGGGCACTGCACCGGATTTTGTGATTCTTCCGGTGGGCGGTGGCGGTTTGGCCGCCGGGGTCACCAGTTTTATGGCAGGTGCCGCCCCGGATTGCCAATTTCGCTTTGTGGAACCTGTGGGGGGGGCCAGCCTGACAGCAGCCCTGACCGCGGGCGGGCCAGTGACGCTGGGGCGGATCAACAGCTTTGTCGATGGGGCAGCAGTGGCCCGCGTTGGGGCGGCCACCTTTACCCGGCTGGCCAATATTGACCCCAGCCATGTGTTACGCGCGCCAGAAGACCGCATTTGCATCACCATGCTGGAAATGCTGAATGTTGAGGGCATCGTGCTAGAGCCCGCTGGCGCATTGGCATTGGACGTGCTGCCCGAACTGGCCGAAACAATCCGCGGCAAGACGGTTGTCTGCATTACGTCGGGGGGGAATTTCGATTTTGAACGCTTGCCCGAAGTAAAAGAGCGCGCCCAACGGTTTGCTGGACGCAAGAAATATTTCATTTTGCGTATGCCACAGCGGCCAGGCGCCCTGCGGGAATTTCTGGGCATGCTGGGCCCCGATGACGATATCGCCCGGTTTGAATATCTGAAGAAATCAGCACGCAATTTTGGTTCGGTGTTGATCGGGATCGAAACAAAAGAGGCCGACAGCTTTACCGCCCTTTTTGCCCGAATGGAGGCAGGAGGCTTTGCCTATCGCGATATCACTGCAGATGAGGCATTGGCCGAGTTCCTAATCTAACCTGCGTCCAAACCCAGCCGCATCACCACCCCATCATGGCCCGGGCCATAATAGCCCGCACGACGGCCCACAGGCTGATAACCCGCAGCGACATAAAGCGCACAAGCCGCAGTGTTGCGGGCGCTGACCTCAAGAAACGCTGATTGCGCCCCCCGTTGCCGTGCTTGGCTATGAAACTGCGCCAACAAGGCGCGTCCACGGCCCTGACGCCGCAAAGTGGGCAAGATGGCAAGGGTTAGCAGCTCAGCTTCATCCGCAACTACCCGGCCCAGCGCAAAACCACACGCCACCCCTTGGGCATCAGCCAATACAAAGACCAACGGGCTGGACAGACAACTGGCGAAATCTTCCGCCCGCCAAGGCGGCGGGGCGTCAAAACATAGCGCATGCAACTGCGCCATATCATTGGGTGCTGTCATGCCAAAATCACAGGCGGTGGATCAGATGGTGGCGCAGCGTCTGGGCTGCGCAGGTAAAGCGGCGCTGGGCGCGGCGCGGGCAAGTGGCAGCGGGCGGCTGCCACCCGCGCAATCGCTTCGGCGCATGGAAAAGCCGGGGCCAACACAGCGCCACCAGTATGGCGCGCAATATCGGCAGCGCCATGCCCCAGCACAGCCAAACCGCAGCCCGCCAGATCTTCGGGCAGGGCGGCAAGATCGTAAAGCTGCGGCGCATTCACGCATGCAGATCCGGGCGAGGCCAAATAAATCTTACCCCGACGGGCATCAATGCTGGCCAACGCCGCATCCCCACCACCGGCCCAAAGCGCCTCAAACCCCGAAACGCCAATTGCCGGAATACCACGCGCCAAGGCCAACCCCCGAGCCGCCGCCACCGACAAACGTATCCCCGTAAAATTTCCTGGGCCAATGCCCACGCCAATTCCGGTCAGATCGCCCCAACCGGCACCAGCTTGGGTCAAAAGCTCGGCCATAAAGCCCATCAAACGTTCGGCTTGGCCCTTTTCCATTGGTTCAACCGCTTGGGCCAAAACCTGACCGTCTTTCACAACAGCGGCCGCGCAATGCGCGGCCGATGTATCAAACCCCAAGATCAATGCCATCTCAGCGCATCCAAACCCTTTGGGCCGGTTCAGGCCGCAACGGGCCGCACCTCAAGTACTTCTGGGATATAGTGGCGGAGCAGGTTTTCAATGCCCATCTTAAGCGTCAACGTCGACGACGGGCATCCAGCGCAGGCGCCCTGCATGTGCAGATAAACCACACCACGTTCAAAGCCGTGAAAGGTAATATCACCACCATCTTGGGCCACAGCCGGACGCACCCGCGTATCCAACAATTCCTTGATCTGGCGCACAATATCATTATCAGGCCCAGAATGCTCAGCATGGCCAGATGCAGCCTGTTCGCCCTCAATAACGGGGGCGCCCGATTGGTAATGCTCCATAATCGCGCCCAAAATGGCAGGTTTGATATGATCCCACGCGCTGGCTTCAGCCTTGGTCACAGTGACAAAGTCGTTGCCAAAGAACACACCCGTCACCCCGCCGGCGGCAAAGATCCGCGCTGCAAGCGGCGAGCTGGTCGCGGCCTCAGCACTGGGAAAGTCTGCGGTGCCGGTCTGCAACACGGTCTGGCCGGGCAGAAACTTCAACGTCGCGGGGTTGGGTGTGGATTCGGTTTGGATGAACATGGCGCACCTCTTTTTCAGTGCAAGATATGCGCCCCGCATCGCCCACTGTCAAGGTTTGGAATGATTCTAAAGAACGGCTAGCCACCGCCCTCAACCGCCTGAGCAAAGCCAAAAATGGCAAAACCCAAAACTGCCAACACCCCAAAACCAAGCGCGCGCCAGCGGTTTCGCCCTCCGGCCAAATTTGGGCCACGCCACGCGGCCAGGGCGGCAATCACGGCTTGCAGTGCATAATAAAGCGCAAAAGCACGCGAGGCATAGGTGATAATCTGAAACACATCCGCAGACCACGTCAGGATCAGCCCCAGCGCCACCAATGCTCCATATCCCTGACGCGGCGACAATCGTCCATCCGTCAGCTCAGCCACCAAACCGCCCGATCCACCAGTGTCGGCCACCGCCGCGCTAAATTGCGCCGCCAAAGCTGCAGCCACCAGTAACAGCGGCAAAACAGGTGCGACCTGCCCCATCATGCCAATAATCGCAGTCTCACTGAGCTCCGCACTTTGGGGCAAAAAGACATAAGCAAGCAGCAAAATGTAAACCAAATAAATCCCAGCAGAAATCACTTGGGCCAGCCGCATCGACCCAATACGCAATGCCGCATCATAATCAGCGCCCAAATAGCGTGATGTTTCAAATCCTTGCACCGTCACAATCAACCCAAAGGCCAATGTCAGTGCCCCCCAGCCAGTTTGGGTGGGCGGGTTAAGCAACAAGCCCGGTCCATTGGCCCGGCTGATAAAAAACCCCACCAGCCCCACCAAAAGCCCGGCAATAATCGCCAGCTTCAGGGCAACGCTGATTTGTTCAACCCGTTCTAACGCATGAAAACCCCGTGCCCACCCAATAAGCAGCACCACCAAAAACATCGCACTGGTCAAAAGACGGGCATGGCCTGCATCATCAAACGGGGTCAGACTGACGCCAAACGCACCAAAAAGGTTCAGATAATAGGCAACCGAAATCACATAGGCGAA
>ERZ888423.2275-NODE-2275-length-14629-cov-7.762728_pt1 | contig 14629 bp, 14 predicted proteins | sample MGYA00520523_ERZ888423 | MGnify/ENA primary metagenome ERZ888423 (study PRJEB32303, sample SAMEA104408611) | aquatic metagenome | biome: Brackish water; feature: Pelagic; material: water | place: Baltic Sea | collected 2014-06-08T10:24:00 | depth 30,27 m ...
CCTGGATCGCATGACAGAGTTACTCGGCGACTCACTCTTCACCAACGGCGACTGCGCATCGTCGCGCTCGTACTACTTCAACCCCAGCGGCGAGGCGACCTTGCTACGGCCCATGCCGAGACGGACCGCGATCCGTGAGGCATCTGACTTTCCGATCACCGACTACCAGATAAACTAGGAGCCACTGTGTCGCAGGAGAATTCGCGGGTCGCTACCGTCGCCGGGCTGGCACTCGCCGGAGCCGGGCTGGCGCACTTCGTGGTTCCGCAGCTGTTCGACGGGCTCACCAAGCCGGCGTTCCCCAGTAACACCCGTCAGCATGTGTACATCGACGGCGGTATCGAGACGGCTGTCGGGCTTGGGCTGGCGGCACAGCAGACCCGCAAGCTGGCCCTCGTCGGCCTCGCCGGCTACCTGCTCTACTTGATCGGCAACGTGGTTCGCAACCGTTAGCAAGCCGAATATCGCGCCGTGAGTTCGTCGGACGGGCCGGAACTGCAGCGGCGGCTGGGCACATTCGACACCGTCACCCTCGGTCTGGGCTCCATGATCGGGGCAGGCATCTTCGTCGCGCTGGCACCGGCGGCGGCCGCCGCCGGGACGGGGCTACTGATCGGGCTGGCCATCGCCGCCGGCGTGGCGTGCTGCAACGCGACGTCCTCGGCGCGGTTGGCGGCGCGCTACCCGCAGTCGGGGGGTACCTATGTGTACGGCCGTGAGCGACTCGGCGCGTTCTGGGGACATACCGCGGGGTGGAGTTTTGTCGTCGGCAAGACTGCTTCTTGTGCAGCGATGGCGCTGACCGTCGGGCACTACATCTGGCCGGACTACGCCCACGCCGTGGCGGTTGCCGCGGTGGTCACGCTGACGGCGTTCGGCTATGCCGGGATACAAAGGTCCGCCCTTCTCACGCGCGTCATCGTGGCTGTGGTGCTGGCAGTGCTCGCGATGGTGGTGGTCATCGTCCTTGGCCTTGGTGACATCGATGCGGCCAGGTTGGTTGGGGATGACGTCACGCGGCGGGGCGTGCTTCAGTCCGCGGGCCTGCTTTTCTTCGCGTTCGCCGGCTACGCGCGGATCACCACCCTTGGCGAGGAGGTCCGTGATCCGGCGAGAACGATTCCCCGCGCCATCGCGCTGGCGCTGGGTATCGCTTTGGTCGTATACGCGCTGGTCGCCACCGCGGTACTCGCGGAACTGGGCAGCGCCGGACTCGCCTCGGCAGAAGCGCCGCTGTCGGAGGCGTTGCGAGCAGCGGGCTTTCCCGCTCTGGTGCCGGTCGTCAGCGCCGGCGCGGCGGTCGGCGCGTTGGGGGCGTTACTGGCGTTGCTACTCGGCGTATCTCGGACCACTCTGGCCATGGCGCGGGATCGCCACCTGCCACCTGCGTTGGCCGCGGTCCACCCGCGGCACCGCACACCACATCGGGCGGAGTTGGCCGTCGGCCTCACGGTCGCCCTGCTGGCCGCCGTCGTCGATGTCCGGAGCGCAATCGGCTTCTCGTCATTCGCGGTGCTGCTGTATTACGCGATCGCCAATGCCTCAGCCCTGACTCTCACGGCCGCGACTATGGGGAGCCGTCTGCTGCCGGCGATCGGACTGGTCGCCTGCTTGACCCTGGCCGTGACGCTGCCGGTGACCGCTGTCGTGACCGGGACGGCGGTGGTCCTGATCGGCATGCTCACCTACGCCATGACCAACCATGGTGTGTAGTGGCAACGTGCGCTTTACCTGGAAGCTCGTAAGTTCCCGGTCTGACCCAGACTTCGTCGTCGCCCCTGACGAGCGTCTGAGTTGGCCGCACACCCTGGGCCTGGGAGCCCAGCATGTGGTGGCCATGTTCGGTGCCACCTTCCTGGTGCCGGTGCTCACCGGCTTTCCACCGGCCACCACCCTGCTGTTTTCCGGAGTGGGAACCATCGCGTTCCTGTTGATCACCGGCAACCGCCTACCCAGCTATCTGGGATCGAGTTTCTCGGTCATCGCACCGGTAACCGCCGCGGTCGCGGCTCAGGGCACCGGCAGCGCACTCGGCGGCATCGTGGCGGTCGGCGTGCTGCTCATGATCATCGGGGCGGTGGTGCATCTGGTCGGGACCCGCTGGCTCGACCTGACCCTGCCGCCGGTCGTCACGGGCGCGATCGTCGCCCTCATCGGTTTCAACCTCGCACCGGCTGCAAAGACCAACTTCGAGAAAGGTCCGCTGCTCGGTCTCGTCACGCTGGTTCTACTGGTCGCCGTCCTCGCGTTCTTCCGCGGGATGGTCGGCAGGCTCGCCATCTTCCTGGCGGTGGCTGCGGGCTATGTACTCGCCCTTTTTCTCGGCGACGTCGATACCTCCGGCATCGCATCGGCGTCATGGATCGGTCTGCCCGAGTTTCATGCGCCGTCCTTCACGCTGTCGGTGCTGCCGATGTTCCTGCCCGCGGTCATCGCGCTGATCGCCGAAAACATCGGCCACGTCAAGTCGGTCGGCCAGATGACCCGCACCGACATGGATCCACTGATGGGCCGCGCACTGGCCGCCGACGGGTTCGCGACGACGCTGGCCGGTTTCGGCGGCGGATCGGCGACGACGACCTACGCCGAGAACATCGGGGTGATGGCGGCCACGCGCGTCTACTCGACCGCCGCGTACTGGGTCGCCGCCACCGTGGCGATCGTGCTGTCACTGTGCCCGAAGGTGGGTGCGGTGATCTCAGCTGTCCCGGCGGGCGTGCTCGGCGGTGCCACGGTCGTGCTCTACGGACTGGTCGGCATCCTGGGCGTGCGGATCTGGCTGACCAATCACGTGGACTTCTCCAAGCCCGTCAATCAGATGACCGCTGCTATTCCGTTGATCATCGGCATCGCCGACTTCACTTGGCAGGCAGGCAGTCTGACGTTCACCGGCATCGCGCTCGGGTCGATCGCCGCGTTACTCATCTATCACGGCATGCGGCTATTGGGCTTGCGGCAGGTCATGAATCGGTGAGCTGATGGCGGGTGCGGTCTTCGCGGACCGGTATCCCGTTGCGGCCGCTTTGGTCCTGCGCGTACAGGCCCACCACGTAGGCCACGCCGCCACCATGGATCTGCATCGCTGTGCGGTCGATGTGGTCGAGCGTGTCCGTGTCCTTGTGGTAGTTCGGGTCGAACGGTTCGTCGGCCTGACCGCCCCACACCTCGGCCTGCTGCACCGACTTCTCTTCTTCAGCACCCGAGAAAAGGCCCCCCGCAGGGACTCCCGCCTTCGTGAAGGGGTCGTAGTCCGACCTGCCGTCGAATGAGGTGTCCTGCGCGGGCTTGCCCTCGCGGTCGAGGTAGGCCACGAACGCCCGCTCGATTCCAGCCGACCCCTCTGGAATCCGTGGGACCCTCTCCCCCGCGCCGATTTTGGTCGATTGGTTACCGTCATAAGTGAAATACCCGGGGTTGGGCGAGCCGAGCATGTCGAAATTGAGGTACAACGCAATGTCTTGGAGCGCTTCGAGATCCAGAGATTCGACGTAGTCGCCCGAACCGAGCAGTCCGTGCTCCTCTGCACCCCAGAACCCGAACCTGACAGCGTTGCGGATCGGAGGCGAACTTCCCAGCTGCAGCGCCGTTTCCAGGACTGCCGCTACCCCGGACCCGTTGTCGTTGATGCCGGGCCCTTCGGCGACGCTGTCGAGATGCGCCCCGAGCATGACGATGTCGTTGGTCGATCCGGTCGAGGTCGCCGCGATGACGTTGCGAGTCTTCTCGACGCGCACACCGGCATTAAGCTTGATCGACACGGGTGCACCCTGCTGCCCCCGCAACTTTGCTCCCGCCGCCTTGGTGACGCTGATGACGGGCACCTTCACGTCGGTGGCATCCCCCAGGGTGCCGCCCATCTCATCACCGTCCTCGTTGTTCGCAACGATCAGCGCCACCGCGCCGCGTTCGGCGGCGACGGCCTGCTTGGCACCGAACGGGCATGAACCGCGATCGACCAACACGACCGCACCCTCGACCGGCAGACCGTCATAGTCGTCGGCCGTGCAACCTGGTGTGTCCTCGGCCCGGGCCGGCATCAGGGGTCCGGCTACGACACCCTCGGGGCCCCCGGACTCTGTTCCGATGGTGTATTCCAGCGGTTTGGCGGGAACAGCTTCACCCGCAACGGTCAACGATGGTTCGTCCGACCAGGCCTGGCGGACCTCAAACTCCGGGGTTTCAACATCGAAGCCCTTGTCCCGTAGGGCATTGGCGACATAGTCCACGCTTGCGTCGTACCCCTGGGTGCCGAGCGCACGGTTGCCGTCATGTGCGTCGGCGATCTCCTGGAACCTGCTCAGGTGGGCCATCATGGCGTCCACAGTGACCTGTTCGGAAAGCATGTCGGCGAATTCGGCCGCGGCCGCCGGGTCGGCAACCGGTTGCGGCGCGGGACGGGTCATCAGACCGCACCCGCTCAGCCCGGCCGCGGCCACCACCAGTACAGCGCTCACCGTTGCGACCGCCGAGGTGATGGGCGCTGCTCGTCGTATCCGTCTCACGCCACCACGTTAGCGCGAGCCCAGATAGTCCAAGACCGCGTCAGCGGCCACCTCCGGTTGTTCGATCTGCAGGAAGTGTCCGGCCGACGCCATGGTCAGCGCCCGGCTGCCCGTTGGCAGCATCGTCAGGATCTGGTCGGCGTAACCGGCCACCATCGCGCCGTCCTGGGCCCCCTGCAGGTGCAGAATCGGCACCCGAGGCAGCTCGAAGCGCCACTTGTGCAGCTCGGCGTAGCGCGGCGCCGAAGGCCCGGGACGCGCCAGTGCGCGGTAGTAGGCAACGGCCGCCCGGCGGTGAGTCAGACTCGGCAGCGCGGCCAACGCATCGTCGCGCTCGGCGTCAGTCAGGTAGCCGGGCGGACCCCAGTCGCCCCACAGCCTCGGGATGATCCGGGGCAGCAACCGCTCGGGCAGCCCGGGTAGCTGGAAGAACATCATGTACCAGCTGTTGCGCAGCTGCCGCGGCATCATCCGCAGTTGACGACCGATGGAGCCACCGGTGCCCCGGAGTGCGGCGACCGGCGGCACCGCCATCGAGATGTGGACGGCGAAGGGTGACGCCGGATAAGCCGCGATGGCGGTGCAGGTGAGGGCACCCCAGTCGTGGCCTATCAGCACGGCGTCCGACGGCGCCCCGAGTTCCCGGTACACGGCCAGCGCGTCGTACATCAACGCGCCGATGTGATAGTCGCCGTCGGCGGCGGGACCGGTCGGTGCGTATCCACGCGAGAAGGGCGCGACCACCCGCATGCCCCGCTCGGCGAGGATCGGCGCCATCTTGCGCCAGCCCCACGCACTGTCGGGGAAGCCGTGCAGACACAGGATGAGCCGACCATCGGAGGGACCCCAGGACAGCGCGGTGACGTCCAAGTGGGGAAGTTTCAGCACGAGCGTCTGTGGATCGGTCACCTCAGGCATCACGGCTCGACTTCCTCGCGGTTTCGACCACCATGGCGGCAACCGCGCGCATTCCCTGCGCGTTGGGGTGCAATGGTGCGGGTCGACGCGGCACCGGCCAACCAAACCTGGTCGTCCACGGCCGGGTTGACCAGGCGTGGTGGTCGCGGCTGGCCTCGGCGGCGCGCACCACACCACAACCGGTCGCCGCTGCCGCCTCTGCCATCAGCCGCTCCAGGACCTCCGCTATGTGCCGACCGAGGGCGACATCGGTATCGCGCAGCGGAGGCGCCGGCGTGCCGTCGGGCGGCAGCAGAGTGAGGTAGTCGACGAACAGTAAGGTCGCCCGCGGCGCGCGCCGACGCAGCGCTTGCCCCACCTCCACCAGTGATTCACCGACCTGCACGAGCGCGCGCTCCCGCGCGGCAGGGTCGAGCAGGTCGCGCAGCTTACCGCCGAGAAACGGGACCGACTTCGCAGTCCTGGGCAGGCCGGCGGCGAACACCATGGGCACGTAGCCGACGTCGTTTCCGCCGATCGTCACCGTAACCAAAACCTCGGTGCCGTCGAGCGCATCCACCTGCGGCGGCGCTCCTCGCTGGGATTCATGCAAGACGTGTGCGGTGGTCGCCCCCGAATAGGTGACGTCGAGGAGGCCGACCCCGAGCGATTCCGCGACGAGGTGCGCGTAGTTACGAGCAGACCGTCCGGCCGCGCGCGGCGACCCGGGCACGCGCGGCGGGATTCCGGGGCCAGCGGCCATCGAACTCCCCAGCGCGACGTAACGTGTCGCGATCATGTCTGTGGGCTGGAGGCTTGGGCCCAGAACCGTTTCGGGATGCGACCCGCCCGCCGGGCCAGGTATCCACCCTTGACCGCGGCGGCCATCGCCGCGGCCATCATGGCCGGATCAGCGGCGCGGGTGACAGCACTGGCCAACAGCACGGCGTCACAACCCAGTTCCATCGCCAGCGCGGCATCACTGGCGGTGCCGATACCCGCGTCGAGGATCACCGGCACGGCGGCCTGTTCGACGATCATCTCGATGTTGTGCGGGTTGGCGATGCCCAGCCCGGTGCCGATCGGGGACCCGAGCGGCATGACCGCGGCGCAACCGGTGGCTTCCAGCCGACGCGCGAGAATCGGATCATCATTGGTGTAGGGCAGCACGACGAACCCGTCGTCAACCAGTTGCTCTGCGGCCCTGATCAACTCCACCGCATCGGGCAGCAGTGTCCGCTCGTCGGCGATGACCTCGAGCTTGACCCAGTTCGTGCGCAGGGCTTCGCGGGCCAACTGGGCGGTCATCACCGCCTCCGCCGCCCCGCGGCAGCCGGCGGTGTTCGGCAGCGCTGTGATGCCGATCCGGGCCAGCAGCTCGAGCACCCCGGTGCCGCCGCCGGCGTCGACCCGACGCATCGCGACCGTGGTGAGCTCGGTCTCCGAGGCGATCAATGCCGCCTCCAGCACCGCAAGGTTGGCGGCTCCGCCGGTACCGAGGATCAACCGCGAGCCGAACTCCCGACCCGCGATGCTCAACTTGCTCGCTCCGGTCTGCCAACCCACCTCAACCACCCTGCACCGCCGTCACCACTTCGACTTTCGCCCCGTCGGTGAGCGCGGTGTGCCACTGCGACGCCGGGATCACCGACCAGTTGACCGCGACCGCAATCCCCTTCTCCGGGAATCCGAGCTTCACCATCAGATCCGCGACGGTGATCTGCTCATCGACCTCCACCGCTTCGTCGTTGACGATCACCTTCATCAGGCCATCATCCCTCTCAGGTTCTCGGCCCCTCTGAGGTCTTCGGCTTCGGGCAGCGGCGCGCCGCGAAGTTCGGCCGCGATCGCCTCGGCGGTCCATGGGGCCAGCAGGAAACCCGAGCGTCCATGGCCCGCGGCCACCAGGGTCCGCTCGTCGAGCCGGCCGACGAGCGGGAGGTTGTCGGTGGTCATCGGCCGCAGACCCGCAGCACACTCAGCGAATTCGTACTCACCCAAAGCGGGTAACACCGCACACGCGTCATCGAGCAGTTCGCGCACGCCCGTTACCGCAGGGGCAGTGTCGCGGCCGTGTTCGTACTGCGTCGCACCGACCACCACGCCGTCCGCCCTGGGGACCAGATACACCTGACGCCCGTGTACCCGCGCGCGGATCACATTCTGCGGCAACGGCATACACCCGTGTCGCCAACGTAGACGAAGCACCTCACCCTTCACCGGACGGACCGGAAGCCCAGGCCAGAGCGCAGGCGCATCGATTCCGTTGGCAATCACCACCGTATCGGCGGCATCCGCGGTGTCCGGGCCGATCTCGGCAAGGTCGCGCACCGGGCCCGCCCACTGGACACCGAGCCGCTCGCAGTGCGCGCTGAGCGCCTCGACGACCGCACGGTTGTCCACAGACAGCTCGGTCTCTGCAATGAAACCGTGCCGAATGCCCTGGGCAAGAAGGGGTTCCACATCACGAACGGAGTTGGTGAGCGTCACGGGATGGCCCTGACCGGATAGCCACTGGCCGACGGTCAACAGATCAGCGACGTCGGCCCGGTCCACAGCAACGACCAGCGACCCTCGGGCGGTCACCACTTCAGGCGGCAGCCCCTCCAGGAATCCTCGATTCCACAGCTCTAGCGACGCGAGCCCGAGTCGGAGCAGGCGCTCCTCGCCGGGCCAGCCCTCGCTGTGCGGCGCGAGCATCCCGCCGGCCACCCACGAGGCGCCGCGCTGCACACTTTCGCGGTGCACCCGGACCGCCAAGCCGTCCTGCGCGGCGCGGCGCGCGACGGAGAGCCCGATGACGCCGCCACCAATGACGGCGAGATCCATTCCGGCCCTACCCGTCCTCGGCATCTTCTGCTCCCCTCGCGGCCGTGACCCGGGTTAACAGCCTACGTCGGCACGGGGTTAGCGTTCGCGGTGTGAGTGACTCAGCACCGCGCGTCAGGCTGCTCTCCGCGAAGCTGTACCTCTGCACCGACGCCCGCCGTGAGCGCAGTGACCTGGCGGAGTTCGCCGACGCGGCGCTGGCCGGCGGCGTCGACATCATCCAGCTCAGAGACAAGGGCTCACCTGGCGAGCAGCGATTCGGTCCGCTGGAGGCCCGCGACGAACTATCCGCCCTTGAGGTCCTCAGCGACGCGGCCCGGCGCCACGGGGCATTGCTGGCCGTCAACGACCGCGCCGACATCGCGGTGGCCGCCGGCGCCGACGTGCTGCACCTCGGCCAAGACGACCTCCCGCTGCCGGTTGCGCGCGACATCATCGGCGACACCATCGTGGGCCGCTCCACCCACGATGTCGACCAGGTGAACTCCGCGGTAGCCGCGGGGGCGAACAGTCCGGACTACTTCTGCGTCGGACCGTGCTGGCCCACGCCCACCAAGCCGGGCCGGCCGGCACCGGGCCTCGAACTGGTCCGCGCCGCTCGCGCGATCGAGGACTCGACCGGAACCGGCAAACCCTGGTTCGCCATCGGCGGAATCAACGCCGCCCGGGTGCGCGAGGTCATCGACGCCGGTGCGAGTCGCATCGTCGTGGTGCGCGCGATCACGGCCGCCGACGATCCGAAGGCAGCAGCCGAGCAGCTGACCGAGCTGCTCAGCTCTCATCGGTGACCGTCAGCGGGATCGCCGCTGCCAGGCTGCGCAGCCGCTCCCAGCTCGCCGCGAAGCCAGGGTGTAGCGGCAGGTCGGCCACCTTGTCCTCGTCGACCCAGCGCAACTCCGCGCTCTCCCGGTTGGGAACCGTGTCCAGCAGTGCATCGGCATCGGCGATGACGGTGGTGTACGTCCACCCGGATACCTCAGCGGTGACCACGGTGGTGCGCACAGTCAGCTGATCGGCGGGCAGCCCGGCTTCCTCGTGCGCTTCGCGCACTGCGGCCTGCTCGGGCGTTTCGTGGCTGTCGCGGGCACCACCGGGAAGTCCCCAGGTCCCGCCCTGATGGCTCCACGGCGCCCGATGCTGGAGCAGCACCGCCGCCGATCCGTCCGGGCGACGCGCCCGTAGCAGCAGCCCCGCTGCGCCATGCCGGCCCCAATAAGCGGCCCCGTCGGCCAAAACCACCCAGCCGTCACCATCCCCGTGCACGCATTCAGGATAGGCAACAGACGCCGACACCGAGGAAGTCGCCACTCTCGAATCCACACCGGTTGGGCAGGCAACTCTTAGACTTCTTTTATATAGTGGGGAAGTCGGCAGGAACGGGAGAGATTGAGATCACAGCTTCGAAATCACGACATCGAAATCAACCAATGAGGTTCGCGCACACGTGACTGTGGAGTTGGCGCATCCCTCGACCGAACCCCTGGCGTCCCGGTCGCCGACAACCCCTGCGCATCCGCGCTGGTGGTTCCTGTGGACAACGCCCGGACGCATCTTGAGCATCGGCTTCGTCCTGGCTGCACTGGTGGTCGGAAGTGCCTTCGCGACCTCGACGACGATCAACGACCGGCAGGAAGCGCTGACCGCCGTCCTCGATCACACCGAGCCGTTGTCCTTCTCCGCCGGACAGCTCTACACCACTTTGTCCGTCGCCGATGCCGCCGCCACCACCGCATTCATCGCCGGCGTTGAACCACGCGACGTGCGACAACGCTACGAGCAGGCGATCACCGACGCTGCACTCGCGGCGACCCGCGCCGCAAGCGGACTGACCGACGAGCAGCTGGTCCAGCTCCTCGGCCGGATCAACGCCAGGCTGGCCGTGTACACCGGGCTGATCGAGACCGCACGAACCAACAACCAGGCCGGCAACCCGGTCGGTTCGTCATATCTTTCCGAAGCGTCGTCCCAGATGCAGCAGCTGATTCTGCCCGACGCGCAGCGGCTCTATGAGGAGGTCTCGGCACGGGTGGATGCCGAGACCACCGCCTCGACCCGAATTCCCACCCCGGTGATTCTGGTGGTGCTGGCGACATTGCTGTTTGGGGTGTTCGCCAACCGTTGGTTGGGCAAGCGCACCCGAAGACGCGTCAACATCGGATTCGTCGCCGGCGGGTTGGCTGTGCTGATCATGTTGATCTGGGTGGGCACCGCGCTGGTGATCTCCACAGTCGACAGCCGCAGCGCAAAGGACACCGCAGCAGAATCGCTCAAAACAGTGACGGCTCTGGCGATCACCGCCCAGCAGGCCCGGGCCGACGAGACCCTGTCACTGATTCGGCGCGACGACGAGGACGTGCGCAAGCAGTCCTATTACCAGCGGATCGACCTGATGCAGCAACAGCTGGCCCACTATCTCGCTCAAGATGATGAGATCGACAAGGGGGACCTGATCGACGCCGAGCAGCTACTCGAACGATGGCGTGCCGCTGATGACCGGATCACCGCCTACATCGCGGTCGGCAACTACCAGGCCGCGACACAGGTCGCGCTCGGTGGTGGCGAGGATGACGCAACGCCGGCGTTCAACAAGCTGGACGATGCGTTGACCAAGGGCATCGAGCAGAGCCGCGGCCAGTTGCGCAGTGACATCGCGAATGCCCGTCGGGTGCTCTCCGGTGCAACGGTCGGAGCCGCAGCGCTCAGCGTCGTAGCTGCCATCGCTGTGGCGTTGGGAATCTGGCCCAGACTGAACGAGTACCGGTGATGAGCGCTTGCGCGAAGAACAGAGGGCACGGATGAGCGCTTGCGCGAAGAACAGAAGGCACTGATGAGCGCTTGCGCGAAGAACAGAAGGCACGGATGAGAAGGGCGACGAATCTGGGCACAGCACTCCTGGCGGCGCTGCTGTTACTCAGTGGGTGCGGGCAGTCGGAGCCGTTGGTACCCACCCCCGGCGTTACGCTGGCCCCTCCGACCCCGGCGGGGATGGAAGAGCTGCCGCCGGAGGTGGCACGCCAACCGGCCCCGGATGAAGAGGACTGCGACCTGACTGCAAGCCTGCGCCCGTTCGACACCCAGGCCGAGGCCGACGAAGCCGTCGCCAACATCAAAGCGCGCGGCCGGCTGATCGTCGGGCTCGACATCGGCAGCAACCTGTTCAGTTTCCGCGACCCGATCACCGGCGAGATCACCGGCTTCGACGTCGATATTGCCGGCGAGATCGCCCGCGACATCTTCGGAACGCCGTCACAGGTGGAGTACCGGATCCTGTCGTCGGAAGATCGCGTCGCGGCGTTGCAGGATAACGAGGTCGACGTGGTCGTCAAAACGATGACCATCACGTGTGCACGTAAGAAGTTAGTGAACTTCTCTACCCCGTATCTGATGGCCAACCAGCGAATCCTGGTTCCGCGGAATTCATCGATCAGTGGACCGGCCGACCTGTCGGGCAAGCAGGTCTGCGTCGTGAAGGGCACCACTTCGCTGGAGCGAATGCAGGAGATCACGCCACCGCCGATCATCGTCGGAGTGGTGACATGGGCCGACTGCCTGGTCGCGCTTCAGCAGAGTCAGGTCGACGCGATCAGCACCGACGACTTGATCCTGGCTGGCCTGGTGGGCCAGGACCCCTATCTGCGCATCGTGGGACCATCGCTCAACGCTGAGCCCTACGGCATCGGCATCAATTTGGAGAACACCGGGCTGGTGCGATTCGTCAACGGCACATTGGAACGCATCCGTGCCGATGGCACCTGGAACACGTTGTACCGCAAATGGTTGACGGTATTGGGGCCCGCATCGGCCCCACCGGTTGCGAAATACTCGGACTGATGGCCTACTCCCCCGAAGACCCAGAAGAAGACCCGGGAACCCAGCCGGCGAGTATGAACACACTCGGGATGGATTCGATGTCGACGATGCGCCCGATGTCCACCCAGGCGGTGTTTCGTCCCAATTTTGACGACGACGACAGCGACTCGAAGCAGATCGGCGATACCGAACCGCAGGAGCACTCGACGGCGCTGACTCGCACGATCTCGCCCACCCGGCGGCTCGGGGGCGGTCTGGTGGAGATCCCGCGGGTTCCCGAGGTGGACCCACTGGCCGCTCTGATGACCGACCCGGTCGTTGCAGAGTCGAAGCGGTTCTGCTGGAACTGTGGGCGGCCGGTCAGTCGGTCCTCACAGGACGGGCGGGCGATGTCCGAGGGCTGGTGCCCGCATTGCGGCAGCGCGTATTCCTTTCTGCCGCAACTAGGCGACGGTGACATCGTCGCCGATCAGTACGAGATCAAGGGCTGTATCGCGCACGGCGGGCTGGGTTGGGTGTATCTGGCGTTCGACAAGAACGTCAACGACCGTCCGGTGGTGCTCAAGGGTCTGGTGCATTCCGGTGATGCGGAGGCCCAGGCAATCGCGATGGCTGAGCGCCAGTTCCTCGCCGAGGTGACCCATCCAGGGATCGTGAAGATCTTCAATTTCGTCGAGCATGACGACAAGCACGGCAACCCGGTGGGCTACATCGTCATGGAATACTTCGGCGGCTCGTCGCTCAAGCAGGCGACCCGCCACAAGAGGAAGAAGGATGAGCGGCTACCGGTGGCCGAAGCCATCGGCTTCATGCTCGAAATCCTGCCGGCGCTGGGCTATCTGCACTCCAACGGACTGGTCTACAACGACCTCAAGCCTGAGAACATCATGGTGACCGAGGACCAACTCAAGCTCATCGACCTCGGCGCGGTCTCTACGGTCAAGTCGTTCGGATTCCTCTACGGCACCCCTGGCTATCAGGCTCCCGAGATCGTACGGACCGGCCCCACCATCGCCAGCGACATCTACACGGTGGGCCGCACCCTGGCGGCGCTGACGTTGCACGTGCGCACCCGCAACGGTCGCTACGTCGACGGACTGCCCGAAGACGATCCGGTGCTGGCCGAGTACGACTCGTTCAGCCGGCTGTTGCGGCGTGCGATAGATCCCGACTCTCGACGGCGGTTCCAGAGCGCCGAGGAGATGACCAGTCAGCTCATGGGTGTGCTGCGGGAGGTCGTGGCGCAGGACACCGGAGTGCCGCGCCCCGGTCTGTCGAACGCGTTCAGCCGGTCGCGATCGACTTTCGGGACCGACCTCCTGGTGGCACACACCGATGTCTATCTCGACGGTCAGGTCCACTCGGAGAAACTCACCGCGCAGGAGATCGTCAAGGCACTCCAGGTTCCGCTGGTCGACCCGACCGATGTCGGCGCGACCGTGCTGTCGGCGATAGTTCTGAGTCAGCCGGTGCAGACACTGGATTCGCTGCGTGCCGCACGGCACGGCACGTTGGATTCCGAAGGCGTTGACCTGAGCCAATCTATCGAGCTTCCGTTGATGGAGGTCCGCGCGCTGCTGGACCTCGGTGACGTCACCAAGGCCACCCGCAAGCTCGACGACCTCGCCGACCGGTTCGGCTGGCGTTGGCGGCTGGTCTGGTTCCGTGCCGTCGCCGCGCTGCTGACCGCTGACTACGACTCGGCGACAGAGTATTTCACCGAGGTGCTGGACACCCTCCCCGGCGAGCTGGCACCCAAACTTGCGCTGGCGGCCACCGCCGAATTGGCAACAGATGCCGATGAGCGCAAGTTCTACAACACGGTGTGGTCAACCGACCGCGGCGTCATCTCGGCGAGCTTCGGCCTTGCGCGTGCCCAGTCGGCCGCGGGCGAGCGCGACTCAGCGGTACGCACCCTGGACGAAGTTCCCTCCACATCAAGGCATTTCACGACGGCACGTCTCACAAGCGCGGTGACACTGCTGTCGGGCCGGTCGACCAGAGAGGTCACCGAGCAGCAGATACGCAATGGGGCCCGCCGGGTGGAGGCGCTGCCCGCCACCGAGCCGCGGGTGCTGCAAATCCGTGCGCTGGTGCTGGGCACCGCCATGGACTGGCTCGCGGACAACACCGCCAGCACCAACCACATCCTGGGCTTTCCGTTCACCGAGCACGGTCTCCAGCTCGGCGTCGAGGCATCGCTGCGCAACCTCGCCAGGGTCGCGCCCACCCAGGCCCACCGCTATGCACTGGTCGATCTGGCGAACAGCGTGCGGCCGATGTCCACGTTCTGAGAGTCGGAGGACCACGCAATTGCGGAATCAGTTGCGAATGTGGCAAACATTGGAACCTTGGTCGCGCTGACCCGCCAGCAGCACGTCCAGATATCAGCAAAAACCCAGGTTGAGGGGTTCCGATCAGATTCACCAAACACTATGTTCAACCCGCTGATTCCGGAGTAATGTCAGCCTCCCGGCGGTTGGGTCAGCCGGGAACAACTGCTGACGTCATCGGTGCAGTGGACCGGGGCCTGTTCCTCTGACGGCAGCCACAGTACGAATCGCAGGTTTCGGCTGACGGAGGCCACGATG
>ERZ888423.2277-NODE-2277-length-14625-cov-10.500069_pt1 | contig 14625 bp, 15 predicted proteins | sample MGYA00520523_ERZ888423 | MGnify/ENA primary metagenome ERZ888423 (study PRJEB32303, sample SAMEA104408611) | aquatic metagenome | biome: Brackish water; feature: Pelagic; material: water | place: Baltic Sea | collected 2014-06-08T10:24:00 | depth 30,27 m ...
TTGCAATCATCTCGCGCATCCGGTCGTCCAGTGGTTGCGTCCAGAAGGACGGTTCAATCAGGCGGGAAGTCATGGAAGAATCGTAGAGCGGCAGTGAGGGGTGACCCGAGCTACATCATCCCGAGTTCGAGGCGGGCGACGGTGGAGAGGCGCGAGGCGTCCCACGGCGGGTCGAAGACCAGCGATACGTCAACCGTTTTGACATCGTTGATTGCGGCAACCGCGTCGCGAAGGTCGAGGCGGAGGATGTCGCCCATGCCGCAGAACGGGGCGGTGACCGACATGTCGATGTCGACGTGCCAGCCCCCTTCATCGAGTTCTTCGGCATCGACGCGATAGACCAGACCAAGCTCGACGATGTCGACTGGGATCTCTGGGTCATAGACGGTCGCAGCGGCCTCCCAGACACGGTCGACGCTGAACGGCCCGGCGCTCGCAACGGCCTCGACGTCCGGAGCAGCAATGAACCCGAAATCGATCGAATCTTGCCGACTCAGACGAGCCATTTCACCGGCACTGGTGGTGACCGTGGCGGTCGCCCCAAGCGCCTGCAGCAACGTCACCCGGTCACCCGCTGGAAGCGTGATTGCCTGACCGGCCGGCACGATCGTGGCATCGACTGCGCGAGGCAGCGTGAAGCCCTTGGTCTTGCCGACGCTGACGGTCTGATCAGGCATCATCGTGTCCGAGCCGCTGGGTGATCCACGTGCGCACCGATTCGATACTCACTTCGTCAACGACCTGGTCGGCGAAGCCGTTGATCAGCAGGCGGCGAGCCTCGACAGCCGGAATGCCCCGTGAACGCATGTAGTACATCGCTGATTCGTCGAGCTGGCCGACGGTGGCGCCGTGTTTGCAGGCCACCTCGTCGGCGAGGATCTCGAGCCGTGGCTGAGTGTTGACCTCGGCACGGTTGGAGAGAATCAGGTTCTGGTTCGATTGTTCGGCATCGGTTCCGTCGGCACCCGGAAGCACGTCGATGCCCCCGTTGAAAATTCCGGTGCTGGCGTCGTCAAGCACGCCACGGTAGGTCTGGCGGCTCGTGCAGTTTTTGGCCGAGTGGATGACGTTGATCTGCTGGTCGAGGACTTGGTCACCGAAACCAAAGAACAAGCCTGACAGATCGGCGTGCGCGCCGGACCCGGCGAGATCGACGCGGTACGCAACCCGGCCGTAGGCGGCGCCGAGGTTGAACGAACGGGCCCGGAGCTTGCTGTTGGCTCCCTGCGTCACGTCGATGTTGCTGAGATGCACGTGACTCGAGGGCAAGTTCTGCAGGAGCACATGCTCGAGGGAAGCGTCGTCGCCGAGCGCGATGGTCGTACGGATGTTGGACCCGCCGAATTCAGTACCCACACCAATGCGGGTCTCGACGATCGTGGCCGAACTACCAGCGCCCAACTCGATGACCACGCCGGTGCACGATGCGTTCCGAGTTTCGTCAGGTATCTCGACGTCGACGATGTGAATCGGTACGTCGAGCGTCACGCCGTCGTCGACGCGCACCACAGCACCGTCACCACCAAACCCAAGGTTGAGTGCCATGTACGCGTCGCTGATCTGTCCGTCAGCCCGATCGAAATGCACAGCGAGCCGATCAGGTTGTTCCCGACGGGCGTCGAGCAGGCTTGACAGATGGAGGCCTGCCGGGCTGATCATCGTGGACAATTCGACATCGACCACGCCGTTCACCACGACGATGCGGGGACCGTCAAGGGCAGGAATCAGCTCGCCGATGTCGGGCACGCTCGGCGGCGGTGCGAGCGGTGGTCCGAATGACAGCTCAGCAAGCTTTTTGTGGGGCGCATAACGCCACGCCTCGTTGCGTCGCGTCGGATACCCACTCGACTCCACCCAATCGAGAGCGGCCGGTCGGCCCGTAACTGCCAGATCGATCGCCGTGGGCGATGCTGTCACGACTGTGCTCCGGCGAGCGACTGCTGGGATGCGCCGTCGAGGTCGTTCTCGAAGTCGGCGTAGCCGTTGGCTTCGAGATGCAGGGCGAGCGTGTGATCACCCGACTTGACGATGCGTCCGTCGACGAGCACGTGCACGAAGTCAGGCTTGATGTAGTCGAGCAGCCGTTGGTAGTGAGTGATCACGATCATCGAACGTTCTGGGCTGCGCAGCGCGTTGACACCGCCGGCGATGATTCGCAGCGCGTCGATGTCGAGGCCAGAGTCGGTCTCGTCGAGGATGGCGAGGCGCGGTTCCATGATGGCCATCTGAAGAATCTCGTTGCGCTTCTTTTCGCCACCGCTGAAACCAGCGTTGACCGAGCGATACAGGAAATCTTCCTTCATCTCGACGAGGTCCATTGCCTTCTTGGACACCTCAAGGAAGTCGCGAGCACCGACTTCGGTCTCGCCACGAGCCCGCCGAACAGAGTTCAACGCCGTTCGCAGGAAGTACATGTTGTTGACGCCGGGGATCTCGACCGGGTACTGGAAGCCCATGAAGACACCGGCAGCGGCGCGCGCTTCGGGTTCCATGTCGAGGAGGTCTGCTCCGTCGAGCGTGACTTCACCGGTGATGTCGTAGCCATCGCGCCCAGCAAGGGTGTGCGCAAACGTGCTCTTACCGGAGCCGTTCGGGCCCATGATCGCGTGGACTTCGCCGGGCGCGACGTCGAGGTTGAGACCGTTGAGGATCTGTTTGCCACCAATGGCGGCGGTGAGGTTGTTGACGTGCAGCATCAGCCGACACTTCCTTCCAAGCTGATGCTCAGCAGACGCTGAGCTTCGACGGCGAATTCCATCGGGAGTTCGTTAAAAACTTCGCGGCAAAAGCCGTTGACGATCATCGACATCGCGTCTTCTTCGGTCATGCCGCGTTGGCGGCAGTAGTAGAGCTGGTCTTCACCAACCGTCGACGTCGATGCTTCGTGTTCGACCTGGGCGGTCGGGTTCTTTACTTCGATGTACGGAATCGTGTGGGCACCGCACTCTTTGCCGAGGAGCAAGGAGTCGCATTGGGTGTAGTTGCGAGCATTTTCCGCAGAGCGCAGGATCTTGACCAAGCCGCGGTACGTGTTCTGACCGTGGGCGGCAGAGATGCCCTTGGAGATGATCGTGCTCGTGGTGTCTTTGCCGATGTGAATCATCTTGGTGCCGGTGTCGGCCTGCTGGCGGCGACACGACAGCGCTACGGAGTAGAACTCGCCGATGCTGCGGTCACCCTGCAGAATCACGCTGGGGTACTTCCACGTGATTGCCGAGCCGGTCTCCACCTGGGTCCAAGAAATTTTGGCATCGGTGTGGGCGCGCCCCCGCTTGGTCACGAAGTTGTAGATACCGCCGACACCGTTCTCGTCACCGGGGTACCAGTTCTGCACCGTGGAGTACTTGATCTCGGCGCGATCCTTGGCCACCAACTCGACGACCGCTGCATGCAACTGATTTTCGTCACGCTGCGGTGCGGTGCAACCTTCGAGGTACGACACATGGGAATCGTCTTCAGCAACGATCAACGTGCGCTCGAACTGGCCGGTGTTCATTGCGTTGATCCGGAAGTAGGTGGACAGCTCCATTGGGCAGCGAACGCCCTTCGGGATGTAGCAGAACGAACCGTCGGAGAACACCGCCGAGTTCAACGCAGCAAAGAAGTTGTCGCGCACCGGCACGACGGAACCGAGGTGCTCACGCACCAGGTCGGGGTAGTCCTTGACCGCCTCGGAGAACGAGCAGAAGATCACGCCAGCTTCGAGGAGCGTTGCCTTGAACGTCGTGGTCACCGACACGGAGTCGACGATTGCGTCGACAGCGACGTTGCTGAGCATCTTCTGTTCGTGCAGCGGGATGCCGAGCTTGTCGAACATCTCGCGAATGTCGGGGTCGACATCGTCCATGCTGTCGAGGACCGGCTTCTGCTTCGGTGCTGCCCAGTAGCTGATCGACTCGTAGTCGATCGGCGAGATTTCGAGCTTGGCCCAGTCAGGCTCTTCCATCTCGCGCCACGCCGCATACGCCTTCAGGCGCCATTCGAGGAGCCACTCTGGTTCGTCTTTCTTCGACGAGATGAGGCGAACAACGCTCTCATCGAGGCCCGGAGGGGCAATGTCCGTGTCAAGGTCGGTGCTGAAGCCGTACTCGTAATCAGCCGACGTCAGCTCCTCGATTGTGCGCGTGCTTTCACTCATCAGAGATGGTCACCCGTCCACATCGATGAAGATGCACTCGCCGGGGCATTCCTCGGCTGACTCGATGACGCTGTCGAGGCCGCCGTCCGGGATGCGCGCCATGCCCTCGGCGCCTGCCGGGTTGGCAGCGCCGTCGAACCGCTTTTCAGAGCCGAAATTGGCAGCAGTCTCTTTGACGTAGAAGAGGCCATCGTCCATCCCGAAGAAAACGTCGGGCGCGATCTCCTCGCAAAGGCCGTCTCCGGTGCAGAGATCCTGATCGATCCAAACCTTCATGGGGGGCTCCTTTCGACTGGCCGAACTCAGGGGCTGACCAGACTTTGTGTACGCGGAGAATCGGTCACCGCTGATTGAATTCTTATCGACTTTTCGGTAATTTTGCAACATGCACCTTGCGCAATTGCGCATAGTGCAACTCTTCTGTATGATTGGACAGCATGAAGCATGCCGTTGATCTGTCGCCGACGCAGCGTCATGTGCTTGAAATTCTCAAACGTCACGGCGAGGCCACCCCCGACGAACTCGCAAACGCACTCGAGATCTCATCGAGTGCGGTCCGCCAGCACCTCGCATCTCTCCGGACCGCCGGGCTCGTCATGTCACACAAAGATCATGGGAACACCGGCCGCCCAGCTGAGCGGTACCGCGCCACGGCGCTCACCGAGCCCCTCTTTGCCACAGCTACCGACAGCCTGCCTATCGAGCTCCTCGGCCATATGGAAGCAGAAGAGCCGGCCCTCGTGGGCCGCGTCTTCGATCGTCGGCGGCACCAGATGGTCGATGTCGCTGCGCGTCGACTCGCAGGCAACGCCGTCGCCGAACAGGTCGCCATCCTCACCGAGATCCTCGACGAACAGGGCTACCTCGCCGACTTCGAAGCAGTCGCCGACGGTCACTTTCGGATCAACCTTCACAACTGCGCTATCTGGGCCGTTGCAAGCCACTACCCGCAGGCCTGCGCCAGCGAACTCGAGTACCTCCGCACATTGATTCCCGAAGCAAACGTGCAACGGGTCACCCACAAGACCAGCGGCGCTCACACCTGCGCGTACGACATCCGCCTCGACGTCAGTTCCTGACGGGGCCAGGTCGAGAGAACCCCCCAAGCCCTCGCCGATCTTGCAACGTACCTGGGCGTCCCCAATGGTGGGTGATAGGAAAGTCGCAGATCCCGTACGTGTTGAGCTCGAGAAGGAACTGGCCTCGACCTGTCGAGCGAACGAGCGTTTCGACTCGCCCGCGCTGAGTCGCCGCGCCGCCCGAAGGCGTGGCACAAGGACGGGCTTCTGACTGACACCGATTACGAGCCCGCAATCGCTTGAGAAACCTAACGACGTATGGAGCCGGGTGTGAGGATCGAACTCACCACCTCATGATTACAAATCAAGTGCTCTACCAACTGAGCTAACCCGGCGTGGGGCATGACGATAGCGACGTCACTGGATTTTCGAACGGCGTCCATCGGCGATGGTGGCCGACGGACGCGATCGATCATCAGAACCAACGACGGCGTCGAGCGACTTACGACGTCGAACGACGGCCCCGAGCGATTTCGTAGGTCGAAAGTGCCGCAGCCGCAGAAACATTCAGTGAACTGATGCGGCCCATCATCGGGATCGACACGATCGTGTCGCACCGCTGCCTGACGAGCTTCGACAGGCCACCACCTTCGGCGCCGAGGACAAGGCAGATCGGTTCGTCAGCCAGCGCCGCCAGTTCAAAGAGATCCCGGTCAGCGCTGTCGTCGAGACCGACGATCCAAATGCCATGGTCTTTCATGTTGGCGAGCGTGGCCGGAAGACCAGGAATGAGTGCGATCGGGACGTGCTCGATCGCACCAGCCGACGCCTTCGCCACCGTGGGCGTCACGTGCACCGCACGATGCTTCGGGAGCAGCACGCCGGTGACGCCGGCGCCATCGCAATTGCGGATGATCGCTCCGAGGTTGCCTGGATCGGTCACGCCATCGACGGCAACAAGGAACGGCTTGACCCCGTTTTTCGTGCGGAGCAGTTCGCCGAGGTCAGCCTCTTCGAGTTCGGCGGCAGTGGCGAGCACACCCTGCGGCGATTCGCTACGGGCCTCGCGGTCAAGCTTGACACGTGCGATGTAGGTGACCATGACGCGCTGGGCGCGAGCGATCTCGACGATGTCGGCCACGCCAGCATCACCTTCGAGATCGGCACTGATAAAGATGTCGTAGACCTTGCGCTTCTCCGCCATGAGTAGCTCGCGGACGGCCTGACGCCCCTCGATCTGCTTGCCACCAAGCCCACGACCCGAGGTGCGTGGATCGGCCTCACGGCCACCACCCTGCGGGCCGCCGGTGCGGCGCGGCGGCTGACCCGGCCGAGGCCCACCGCGCTGACCAGGACGACTGCCCGGACGGCCGCCGACGCGACCACCCGCACTGGCACCTGCGCTCCCACCAGGACCGCCACCGGGCCGCCCCTGACGCTTGCCTGTGCCGCCGGAGGTTCCACGGCTTCGACCCTGCTTGCTCATAATTCCACCGTTTCCGACGTCTTCGTCATTCGTTGGATGAGCGCCGTGGCGAAACACACGACACCTTCACTGCGACCAATAGAACCGAGGTTTTCGGCCCGATTGCCCTTGACGGTGACCGGGGCTCCGACCGCCGCACTCAGCACCTGCTGCATCTCGTCTCGACGCGGCGCGATCTTCGGCTGCTCGCACACGAGCACCGTGTCGATGTTGCCGACTCCCCACCCATCCGCAGCGAGTAGACCAACCACATGCTCGAGCAGCGTGATCGAGTTGGCGCCACGCCAACGCTCGTCGGTGTCGGGGAAGTGCATCCCGATGTCGCCGAGGCCAGCTGCACCCAGCAGGGCGTCGGCACAGGCATGCGCCACCGCATCGGCGTCAGAGTGACCGACAAGTCCGGGACTGTCGGGAAACACGACACCACCGAGCACGAGGGTTCGGCTCGGGTCGTCGGTGAACTGATGGATGTCGAAACCTTGCCCGACCCTGATATCGCCAAGACCGGTCATCGTTCGCCCATCTCGCGTCGCACCCATTCAAGATCGTCGGGCAACGTGATCTTTCGATTGAGATAATCACCGTCGACGACGATCACGATGCCGCCAGCCTGTTCGATCAGCGCAGCGTCATCCGTGGCCTCGCCACCGGCTGCATACGCAGCGCGCAGCACCGAAGCACGGAAAGCCTGCGGTGTCTGCACGGCCACCAGTGTGGACCGATCAGGGGTGGCTACCACCGTGCCATCGGCCTCCACGACTTTGATCGTGTCGGCCACGGGAATACCGGGCACGGCTGCGTCTGCTCCAGCCGCGACAGCGGCAATCACACGCTCGTACACCGCGGGCGACGCAAGTGGGCGGGCGGCATCATGCACACAGACAATTGTTGCATCGTCAGGCACCGCCGCAAGACCTGCCCGAACCGACGCCGACCGCGAATCTCCGCCCGCAATTGCACCCTCAGCCACAGCATCGCTCGCCGGCACGACAACCACGACACCGGCGCTCATCTGCTCGGCGATGGCTTTGGAATGGTCGATCACACGACGGTCGCCGATCAGCTCATACTGCTTTGGTTTGCCGAATCTCTGACCGCTTCCACCGCCGACAACAACAGTCCAAACTGTTTCTGCATGCTGCACAGCCTCGGAGGGTAGTACCGTGACCTGCGTCATGGCTCACGAAGACATCCTCGCCCGAACCGACTTCTTTGCCGATGCGCCTCCGGAGGCGCTCGCTGCAGTCTCTGCTGCAGGCGAGGAGCGACAACTGATCCGCGGCGACGTACTGTTCAACGAAGGCGATCCGCCCGATTCGCTGTACCTGGTGATCCGCGGCCGCATCGCTATTGCGATCGCCAACCCGATCGACCGTCGTGAGAGCGTCGTTGCGCTGATGGAGCCCGACGATCTGTTCGGCGAGATGAGCATGCTCGACAATGGCCCCCGCTCCGCTATGGCCCGCGCGCTCGAGCCCACCACCGTGCTCGCGATCCCCTTTGAGCCAATTCTGACGATGTTCGACCAGCATCCGAAGCTGCTGTGGAACGTCACCCGCATGCTCGCTCAGCGAATCCGCGTCACCGACGAGGCACTCGCCGATTCGGTGTTCCTCGATGTCACCGGCCGCACCGCCAAGCGCCTCCTCGAGCTCGCCGACGGGTCCGACCAGTTCACGCTGCCGGTCACGCAGGAGGAACTCGCTGGCATGGTCGGCGCATCACGTGAGCGCGTCAATAAGGCGATTGCCAGCTTCATCCGGCTCGGCTGGCTCGAGCAGCAAGACCGCACCTACCGCATCACGCAGCGCGACCGCCTCGAACTCCGCGCTCGCTAACGCCACCGCGCCGCGCCGTCTCCGAAATAGAGACCGTTTCGCGCTCTCTGCAGCCAGTTTTGGTCTCCATTTGAGGGACGCCGCAACTTCGTATTGACATTGATCGATATGTTGGTAACGTATCGATCACCATCAATACGACAGCACGGACTCTGAACGGACCACCATGCGCTTACAACTCGCTCTCAACGTCACCGACCTCGACGAGGCAATCGACTTCTACTCCAAAATGTTTGGGGCCGAGCCCGCCAAGGTCAAGTCGGGCTACGCCAACTTCGCGATCGACAACCCGCCGCTCAAGCTGGTGTTGTTCGAAGTCGGCAGCGACCACCCCGAGGCCGCTGCACCCGGTGAGTTCCACCACCTGAACCACCTCGGCGTCGAGGCCGAAACCGCCGACGAAGTCATCGCTGCCGATGCCCGCATCAGCGACACCGGCATCACAACCACCGGCGTCGAAGATGCTGTGTGCTGCTACGCCGAGAAGACCGAAACATGGATGCAGTCGCCAGAAGGTGCCCGCTGGGAGTGGTACGTCAAAAGCGGCGACACCGACCAAATGGAGCACGCCGCCATCGGCACGTCAGGCGTCTGTTGCGGCTGACCGGCCGCGCAAACACGCCCGACACTGGGCCACACTGACGGGGGGGCGTCTGCGAAGCTGCGGCATGAGCTTCTACGGAGACGAACAGCGCGCGCTGCAGGCACGCTTCGACACCAGCAACCTCGCCGCGGTGTTCGAGGCGACGATCGTCACCGACTCGATCAACGACGAGCAAAAGACCTTCATCGAGGGACGCGACCACTTCTTTCTGTCGAGTGTCAACGCCGATGGCTGGCCGACTGTCTCGTACAAGGGCGGCCCCGTCGGCATGGTGCGTGTGGTTGACGAGCACACCGTCGAGTTCCCCAGCTACGACGGCAACGGCATGTTCCTGTCGATGGGCAACATCGAGTCGGCTGCCAAGATTGGCCTGCTCTTCATCGACATGATCCAGCCCAAACGCGACCAAGGCCCCGCCGCCAAAGCCGGCACGATCACCGCCGACGAATACGGCCAGCACCTCGCCAACGGCACCAGCTGAAACCTGTCACGCTTTGGTCAGACCGGAGTGTGACAACGCCGCTCACAGTCGGTATCGTTTACGGTACTGTCCATGGGCGACTTCGGGGGAAAAATCGGGACGACAGTGGCGGATTCCACACCGCATTGGCCTGCCCCTCCGACCCCGCCCGGACTCAAGACCAATGTGCTGATCGTCTTGCTCGACGACGTCGGGTTCGCCGACTTCGGTTGCTACGGCTCCGAAATTGCCACCCCCACGATCGACCGGCTCGCCGCCAACGGCCTTCGGTACACCGGCTTCCACACCACGGCAATGTGCTCGACCACCCGCGCTGCACTGCACACTGGACGCAACCATCACGACGTCGGGATGGGCTGCCTCGCCAACTTCGACAGCGGCTACCCCGGCTACCGCGGCAAAATCGCTGCCGACGCGCCGACGCTCGCCGAAGTACTCCGGCCGCACGGATACCGCAGCTACATGGTCGGCAAGTGGCACTGCACGCCACTCACCGAAACTGGTGCGACCGGCCCGTTCGACGGCTGGCCGCTTGGTCGCGGCTTTGACCGCTTCTTTGGATTTCTCGACGCGGAAACCGACCAGTACTCCCCCGAGTTGGTGCGCGACAACACACACGTCACCGCTCCCGGCAACTACGCGTCCGGCTACCACCTCACCGAAGACCTCGCCGACCAAGCCATCACGTACCTCACAAGCCACGTTGCCACCACACCCGACGTGCCGTGGCACATGTTCCTCGCTCCCGGCGCATGCCACGCGCCCCATCAGGCACCGATCGACCTCATCGACAAGTACGCCAAGATCTTCGCGAAGGGGTGGGATCAGACGCGTTCCGACCGGATCGCTGCGCAGATCGACCGCGGCATCGTTCCTGACGGCACCGAGCTCCCCGAGCGCAACCTCGGCGTGAAAGCCTGGGACGAACACAGCGCAGACGAGCAACGGCTTTTCGCTCGGCTCGCTGGCGCCTACGCCGCGATGCTCGAACACTTCGACCGACACCTCGGCCGGGTTATCGACACCCTCCAAGCAACCGGGCAGCTCGACGACACCATTGTGATGGTGCTGTCGGACAACGGCGCCAGCCAGGAGGGCGGGCCGCTCGGCTTCGTCAACGCAATGGCGCCGTTCAACATGGTCAAGGAAACGATCGACGAGAAGATCGCACGGATCGATGACATCGGCGGGCCGGACACGCATTCGAACTTCCCACATGGCTGGGCGATGGCCGCGAACACACCCCTCAAGCGATACAAACAGAACACCCACAGCGGTGGCGTGCGCGATCCGTTCGTCATCACCGGGCCCCGCTGGATCGTTGACCCGTCGAACGCTGGCGAGCTCCGCCATCAGTTCTGCCATGTGTCCGACCTCGCCCCGACCATCCTTGAACTGCTGGGCCTGGGCGACGCTGCTTCGTCGAACGGGATGACCGGCACCAGCTTTGCGTCGTCAATCGCAGAGGCCGACGCGTCGACCGGCAAGACCACGCAGTACTTCGAGATGTTCGGGCACCGCGGCATCTGGCACGAAGGCCTCAAGGCCGTGGCATACCACTCGCCTGGCACGTCATTCGACGACGACACCTGGGAGCTCTACGACCTCGACAACGACTTCAACGAGAATCACGACCTCGCCGACACGCAGCCGGAGCGCCTCCGCGAATTGCAAGCGATCTGGTGGGCCGAAGCACGCACCAACCAGGTCCTCCCGCTCGACGATCGCTTCGGTGAACGCTTTGCCGAGAACGCCAAGCGCCACGCTGGCAGCCGCACGAACTTCACGTTCTGGTCGGGCATGGGACACGTGCCGTCCGACGTCGCACCCGACCTGCGAAGCCGCAGCTACGAAATCACCGCGCACGTCAACACGTCCGGAAATGTCGGGAACGCAGATGGCGTACTGATCGCCCACGGCGATGCCACGTGCGGCTACTCACTGTTCGTCCGTGATGGGCACCTCGTGCACGATCTGAACATCGGTGGCACCCATCAGGTCGTCACGTCTGACCGCCGGATTCCCCAAGACGCGACGACGCTCGGGTTCCAGATGCAACGCACCGGCGAGGGACCGTTCCCACACGGCGTCGGCACCTTGCTCATCGACGGCGAGCCCGCCGGCGCCATGAAGACCGACCAGATCTTCTGGCTCATGATTTCCTGGTCGGGCCTCGACATCGGCCACGATCGAGGCACCACCGTTGCCGACTATGACGGCACCGGCCGGTTCATGGGCCCCAACAATTACACCGGCGAACTTGTCCGCGTCAGCGTCGACCTCGCCATGGACCAAGACGTCGATCACAACGCCGCCGGCGAAACCGACCTGGGTCGGGAATGATCCGCTGAGTCCGAAGAGCCACCGGTGCATACGTCACTCGTTCCTGGCTGAAGATGGCAGGCGCTCTACGCCAGACCATCCCTAGGATCTACATGCCTTGCCGTCGGAGATTGGACGGCTCTGACGATGAGCGGATGATGAACGAGCAACGGAGCAAGCAATGACTGCAGCAATCGAAGCACACAACCTCCGCCGCGCGTTCGGCGAGAACGAGGCCGTTGCCGGGGTCGACCTCGCCGTTCAACCGGGCGAGATCTACGGATTCCTCGGGCCAAATGGCGCGGGCAAGTCGACCATGGTCAAGATGCTCTGCACTCTGTTGACGCCCACCTCAGGCCGGGCAACGGTTGCCGGGTTTGACGTCGCGTCGCAGGCCGGCGACATTCGGCTGCGCATCGGTGTTGCACTTCAAGACTCGTCAATCGACGGTAAGCAGTCGGGCCGCGAAATGCTGCACCTTCAGGGCGAGTTGTACGGGCTGTCAAAGTCCGACATCAAGCAACGTATGGGCGACGTGATCGGCCTTGTCGACATCGGCTCGGCGATCGACGACCGTGTCGAGACCTACTCCGGCGGCATGAAGCGCCGGCTCGACCTGGCAATGTCGCTCATTCACAAGCCGCAGATCCTCTTCCTCGACGAGCCGACCACTGGCCTCGACCCGGCAAGCCGCACGGCGGTGTGGAACGAGGTTCGCAAGCTCAACCGAGAGGAAGGTATGACCATCTTCCTCACCACCCAGTACCTCGAAGAAGCCGATGAGCTTGCGGACCGGGTCGGCATCATCTCCGCCGGCAAGCTCGCTACCGAAGGCACTCCGAACGCTCTGAAGCAGTCGATCGGCAACGACCTGATCGTCGCCGAAGTCGATGGCGACACGTCATCGATCGAAGTCGAGTTGCGCGGATTGGCCGGCGTGTCGAACGTCGAATCTCGACCTGGCGAGTTGACCGTGTCGGCCGCGAATGGTGCGGCCGTAATCGCCGACGTTGCTGTCGCCCTCAAGGGAAGCGGGGTGACGGTGCAGACGCTCACGTTGCGTACGCCCACCCTCGATGACGTCTTCCTCCAGGTCACCGGTGCGCATCTTGCCGAGAGCCACGCAAGTCCGGGCGACGACACGGAAGGAACCGCACCATGACCGCCACGCAAACCACCTCGCTCGACGCTCAGACGAACGCTGCGCCGTTGGCACGGCGCTTGTCGATCTTCCACGACCTCAAGACAGTTGCGAGGCGGGCGTGCCGCGGCGTATTCCGTGAGCCCGAGTTCTTTATCCCGGCACTCGTTGTTCCGGTGTTTTTCTTCGTAGTGAACATCGGCGCCCTGCAGGACTTTGCCGAGCAATCCGGCGTTGTCGTTGACTTTAAGGCCTTCCAACTGCCCGTGTCGATCATCTTTGCCGTGACTGGCGTGTCCCGAGCGAGTGCACTTGTCACCGATATCCAAGGTGGCTACTTCGACCGGCTACTGCTCACGCCGATCCGGCGACCCGCGCTACTCCTTGGGCTGATGGCCGCCGACCTGATGGCGGTGATGATGCTCACGGTCCCCGTCCTGCTGCTCGGCCTCGCCGTTGGTGTCAGCTTCACTACCGGCATTCTCGGCATGATTGCCTTCCTGTTTTACGGAGCACTCTGGGGCCTTGCGTTCGCTGGTTTCCCCTATGCAATTGCTCTGAAGACCGGCAACCCCGCAGCGGTCAACTCGAGCTTCATTCTCTTCTTCCCGTTCGCCTTCTTGACCACGTCGTTCCTGCCAAAGGAAGCCCTCACCGGGTGGCTCGCGACAATTGCCACCTACAACCCGGTCACGTACGTGCTCGACGGTCTGCGCAGCCTCATCACTGATGGCTGGGAGTGGGCCACGCTCGGCAAGGGCCTGATCGCAACCCTGGTCCTAGCGTCGATCAGTTTCAGCATGGCCAGCGCTGCAATGCGCGGCCGCGTTTCCCAAAAATAGGGAGGTCTTTCCCGTTTGCGTCGACAAACCGGTTGGTATGTACCCCCATTTGTCGACGCAAACGAGGGAGACTCCCCCACCCGTTGCTCTTGCAAGATCTCGCGGTACCGATCTGCAACACTACGTACCGCGCTGCACGTCGAGCGCCTGAAGACCGACACCGGGGGTACGAACATGACCGAACTCGCTTACGCGGCTGGACCGACCAATCGTCCACTCCTGACCGACACCATCGGTCAAAACCTTGCGGCCACAGTCGCAGCACACGGCGATCGCGAAGCCTTGGTCGCGGTGCACCAAGACATTCGCTGGACGTACAACGAGTTTGCTCGACGCGTCGCAGACCTCGCCAAGGGGATGCTCGGAGCGGGCCTCGTCACCGGTGACCGCGTCGGATTGTGGAGCCCGAACTACGCCGAGTGGACCCTGCTCCAGTTCGCCACGGCCGAAATCGGCGTGATCCTCGTCAACGTCAACCCGTCGTACCGCACGCACGAACTGGCATACGCAATCAATCAGTCTGAATGCCGCTGGATCGTGGCCGCGCCCGAATTCAAAACCTCCGACTACCGATCGATGGTCGCCTCGGTACGCGACCAGTGCTCCCAACTCGAGCGAGCCGTCTTCTTTTGGGATGACGACTGGAACGAACTCTGCGGCGGATCCGACACGATCTCTGACGCCGACCTCGATGCCTGTCGAGCCAAGCTCGCATGCGACGACCCGATCAACATCCAGTACACATCAGGAACAA
>ERZ888423.2278-NODE-2278-length-14623-cov-13.815761_pt1 | contig 14623 bp, 17 predicted proteins | sample MGYA00520523_ERZ888423 | MGnify/ENA primary metagenome ERZ888423 (study PRJEB32303, sample SAMEA104408611) | aquatic metagenome | biome: Brackish water; feature: Pelagic; material: water | place: Baltic Sea | collected 2014-06-08T10:24:00 | depth 30,27 m ...
GTGGCCTGACAACGCTGCCCCTCGCCGTTGTCGCTGCATCGACGCAGATCCCTACCAACACCGAGAGCCGCCGCCGGAGAGAGTTTGCGCTGGGGCGGGATCTTCTGACGATGTGGCGCAACCCATCAACTCGTGTCGGTTTGGGCGTGGCAGCGGTGGGCGCAATCATCCTGGCCCCGCTCCACGCCATGATCGTGCCGGTAGTTTCACAGTTGGATCAGGTCGACTTATTGCAAGGTGCCGGGCTGATCCTTGCGGCTTTACAGATCGGGTCGATGTGCACGATCGCTGTGCTTCCCCGTATGCGAGCACACCCCGCGGTCACGAACAACCTGCTCGCGACAGCTGCGCTTGCGACGGCTGGCGCACTCCTTGTCTTGCTTGCGATGTCAGCGGCATGGCTCGTTGGACGCCCTGAACTTATTGCGTGGGTTCTGATCGCAGGATTGATCGGGCTAGCTCGTGGCGTTGTGAGCGCCGCACAGCTTGGGGAGTTCATGGAGGACGCAGCCGGACTGAGCGACGCAGACGGCATGGCACTTCTGAATTTCGTTCGCACGGCCCTGACACCCGTTGGGCTTTTGCTCTGGGGTTTCACGGTCGACGCCGTAGGCGCCGAGATTCTGCTTACGGCTGCCGGTCTTATGACGGTTGGCGTGGCCAGTCTTCTTGCCCAACCTCGCCGCCAGGCTTAATAAGCGCTTCGATATTTATTCAGCAGCTACGCCCTACCTGGAGTGCTGCGACAGCCGCACATCCGGGGTCGGCGTGTGCGTTGAGAGCCCGGCTCACGGTTTCCCATCAGAAGACGAAGCCGCACAACTCGCCTTCGCTGTAGCGGGCTTTGCTTTGTAGTTCTTCCGCCCACGGAACGTCAAGTCGGCGGAAATCGAGAGTGTGATCGAAGGATCGCGCCTGGCCGGCCCAATTCACGAGAGTCTGGGAGCCCGAAACCCCCGTCTGATGCATTCGTTTGCCGGAGGTGACTTGTATCGAGTCGAGTACATGATCGCCTTCGACTCGTTCGAGGCGTGCGGAGCGTTCACTGACGCAATGCTTGGCCATGAGTGGTCCGTACAGATAAGTGCCAGTGTGGTGGCTGCATATCCAGAACTAAAAAACTGCGGAACCCGCTTCGCTTACACCACGATGTAACGAGCACGGTTGCCGCCGCCCAGCACTCGGCACGGACTGGGCAGCGTCTCAAAAGCCGCGTTCGCCTATTGCGTCGTGTCGCGAAGCTCGCCTCGAGTACCTATGAATCGGTTGTCTCTGTCGAGATTGCCTGAACCTCGGCACACATCACGAGGCTCGACTAGCTGTCCGGTCATCACGACTAGCTTCATCGTCAGATTTCTGGACGTTTGCTGGAGCGGTTGTCTTTGTTGTGTTGTTGGCCGGGTGCGACTCAGCCAGGACGACACCGAAGCGGAATCGTCAGCGGATGAGGTGTCGCTGTTGTTTGTGCAAAACACCGACGGCGCAAATCTCGACGGTGACTCGTTGACGATGGTTGAGGTGAATCCGACCATCGGCTGGTTCTCTCATCGTCCGGCACGGGAAGCGGGGCCGATGGCGACTGCGGCGGCAACGCCCCCATGCTTGACGGTTGCCGGTGGGGAGGTACGGGTGCCTATCAATTCTTACGCCTCGCGCGAAACCGAGATGAACAGCATTTTCGCCTCGTAGCTGCCGAAGTTCTTGCCCGCGAAGCGAACAACTCGTGAGCCGAGCATCGCACCTGTTGGCGTCTGGGTTGGCGTCTACTGCAGCGCATTACTCAGCCACATTGAAGGCCATCGCACGACTACCAGGATTTTTATTGGAGCCGGGTGTGAGGATCGAACTCACCACCTCATGATTACAAATCAAGTGCTCTACCAACTGAGCTAACCCGGCGTGGGGCATGACGATAGCGACGTCACTGGACTTTCGAACGTCGTCAGTCGACGCTGCCGGCCGACCGACGCGATCGAGCATCAGAACCAACACGGACGCGGCGAGATTATGACGCGGCGCGACGACCCCGAGCAATCTCGTACGTCGAAAGTGCCGCAGCAGCCGAAACATTCAGCGAACTAATACGCCCCATCATCGGAATGGACACAATCGTGTCACACCGCTCCCGGACGAGCTTCGACAGGCCACCACCTTCAGCGCCGAGGACGAGGCAAATCGGTTCGTTAGCCAGCGCCGCCAGTTCAAAGAGATCCCGGTCGGCGCTGTCGTCGAGACCGACGATCCAGATGCCGTGATCCTTCATGTTGGCGAGCGTCGCGGGAAGGCCAGGGATGAGCGCGATTGGGACGTGCTCGATCGCACCGGCCGACGCCTTCGCCACCGTCGGCGTCACGTGGACAGCACGATGCTTCGGAAGCAGCACGCCGGTGACACCAGCACCATCACAGTTGCGGATGATCGCGCCGAGGTTGCCCGGGTCGGTAACGCCATCGACGGCAACCAGGAACGGCTTGACCCCGTTTTTCGTGCGGAGGAGTTCGCCGAGGTCGGCCTCTTCGAGTTCAGCGGCAGTGGCGAGTACACCCTGTGGCGATTCACTGCGGGCCTCGCGATCGAGCTTGACACGAGCGATATAAGTGACCATGACGCGCTGGGCGCGAGCGATCTCGACGATGTCGGCCACGCCAGCATCACCTTCGAGATCGGCACTGATAAAGATGTCGTAGATCTTTCGCTTTTCAGCCATGAGCAACTCGCGGACGGCCTGGCGCCCCTCGATCTGCTTGCCACCGAGCCCACGACCCGAGGTACGTGGATCGGCCTCACGGCCACCACCCTGCGGGCCGCCGGTTCGGCGCGGCGGAGGACCGCTGCGCTGGCCCGGCCGAGGCCCACTGCGCTGACCAGGACGGCTGCCTGCGCGGCCACCCGCACTGGAACCTGCGCTCCCGCCAGGACTGCCGCCGGGCCGCCCCTGACGCTTACCTGTTCCACCGGAGGCACCACGGCCTCGACCCTGCTTGCTCATGATTCGTCCGTTTCCGACGTGTTCGTCATTCGTTGGATGAGCGCCGTGGCAAAACACACGACACCTTCACTGCGACCAATAGAACCAAGCTTTTCAGCCCGATTACCCTTCACGGTGACCGGTGCGCCGACCGCCGCACTCAGCACCTGTTGCATCTCGTCGCGACGCGGCGCAATCTTCGGCTGCTCACAGACGAGTGCCGTGTCGATGTTGCCGACTCCCCAGCCATCCGCTGCAAGCAAACTGACCACGTGCTTCAGCATCGTGATCGAGTTAGCGCCACGCCACCGTTCGTCGGTGTCCGGGAAGTGCATCCCAATGTCACCGAGGCCTGCTGCACCGAGCAGCGCGTCGGCACAGGCATGCGCCACCGCATCGGCGTCAGAGTGACCAGCGAGCCCAGGGCTGTCGGGGAACACAACACCACCGAGTACGAGGGTGCGGCTCGGATCGTCGGTGAACTGGTGGATATCGAAACCTTGCCCGACCCTGATATCGCCGAGCCTGGTCATCGTTCGCCCATCTTGCGTCGCACCCATTCCAGGTCGTCAGGCAGCGTGATCTTGCGATTGAGATGATCGCCTTCGACAACGACCACGGTCCCACCCGCCTGTTCGATCAGCGCAGCATCATCGGTGGCGTCGCCACCGGCAGCATGCGCAGCGCGCAGCACCGAAGCACGGAAGGCCTGCGGTGTCTGCACGGCCACCAGTGTGGACCGGTCGGGCGTGGCTACCACCGTGCCATCGGCCTCCACGACTTTGATTGTGTCGGCCACGGGAATGCCGGGCACTGCTGCGTCAGCGCCGGCTGCGACCGCGGCAATCACACGCTCGTATACCGCAGGCGATGCAAGGGGGCGGGCTGCATCGTGCACACAGACGATTGTTGCGTCGTCAGGCACGGCCGCAAGACCTGCCCGGACCGACGCCGAACGAGAATTCCCACCCGCTATTGCACCCTCGGCAACAGCGTCACTCGCGGGCACAACAACCACCACACCGTCACTCATTTGCTCGGCAACGGCCTTGGAATGATCGATCACGCGCCGGTCGCCGATCAGCTCGTACTGCTTCTGTTTGCCGAATCTCTGGCCATTGCCACCGCCGACGACAACAGTCCAAACTGTTTCAACATGCGGCACAGCCTCTGAGGGTAGTACCGTGACCTGCGTCATGGCTCACGAAGACATCCTCGCCCGAACCGACTTCTTCGCCGACGCGCCCCCGGAGGCGCTCGCTGCAGTGTCTGCAGCAGGCCAGGAGCGACACCTGATCCGCGGCGACGTGCTGTTCAACGAAGGTGATCCGCCCGACTCGTTGTACCTGGTGATCCGTGGCCGCATGGCCATTGCGATCGCCAACCCGATCGACCGTCGTGAGAGCGTCGTCGCGCTGATGGAGCCCGACGATCTGTTCGGCGAAATGAGCATGCTCGACAACGGCCCCCGCTCGGCCATGGCCCGTGCGCTCGAACCCACCACCGTGCTCGCCATTCCCTTCGAGCCGATTCTGGCGATGTTCGATCAGTATCCGAAGCTGCTGTGGAACGTCACCCGCATGCTCGCTCAGCGAATCCGCGTCACCGACGAAGCGCTCGCTGACTCTGTGTTCCTTGATGTCACTGGCCGCACAGCGAAACGCCTCCTCGAACTCGCTGACGGGTCCGATCAGTTCACGCTGCCGGTCACGCAGGAAGAACTCGCCGGGATGGTCGGCGCATCACGCGAGCGCGTCAACAAGGCGATTGCCAGCTTCATCCGCCTCGGTTGGCTCGAGCAGCAAGATCGCACCTACCGCATCACGCAGCGCGATCGCCTCGAACTCCGCGCCCGCTGAGTCAACTGCCTGCGAATTGGAGACCGTTTCGCTCGCTGAGCAGTCAGTTTTGATCTCCATTTCGGGAGCGCGACGTTTTCGTATTGACATTGATCGATATGTTGCTAACATATCGATCATCATCAATACGACGACACCGTCGTTCTCTCGAAAGTGATCCCTCATGCGCTTGCAACTCGCCCTCAACGTCACTGACCTCGACGAAGCCATTGACTTCTATTCCAAGATGTTTGGCGCCGAACCTGCCAAGACCAAGCCTGGCTATGCCAACTTCGCCATCGAGAACCCACCCCTGAAGCTGGTGCTGTTCGAGGTCGGCAGCGAACATCCCGAGGCTGCAGCACCCGGCGAGTTCCACCACCTCAACCACCTCGGCGTCGAGACCGAAACCGCCGACGAAGTCGTCGCAGCCGACGCCCGCATCACCGACACTGGTATCACGACGACCGGCGTCGAAGACGCGGTGTGCTGCTACGCAGAGAAGACCGAAACATGGATGCAGTCGCCTGAGGGCGCCAAGTGGGAGTGGTACGTCAAGAGCGGCGACACGGACCAAATGGAACACGCTGCCATCGGCACCTCCGGCGTCTGCTGCGGCTGAGTCTTTCGACCGCCCCGCCACCAACCCGCAGGGGTCAGCGATTGTCATTTCTGCAAAGCTGCACTATGAGCTTCTACGGAGACGAACAACACGCGCTGCAGGCACGCTTCGACACCAGCGACCTCGCTGCAGTGTTCGAGGCGACGATCGTCACCGACTCGATCAGCAACGATCAGCAGGCCTTCATTGAAGGTCGCGACCACTTCTTTCTGTCGAGTGTCAACGCCGATGGCTGGCCGACTGTCTCGTACAAGGGCGGCCCCGTCGGCATGGTGCGTGTGGTTGACGAGCACACCGTCGAGTTCCCCAGCTACGACGGCAACGGCATGTTCCTGTCGATGGGCAACATCGAGTCGGCTGCCAAGATTGGTCTGCTCTTCATCGACATGGTCACCCCGCAGCGACTTCGGATCCAGGCGACTGCCGAGCTGTCCGACAATCCAGACGCACTGGCGCAGTGGCCGGGCGCCCAACTAGTCGTCCGCGCCACCGTCGCCAACGTCTTCCCGAACTGCGCCCGCTACATCCACCACCACGAACGAGTGGCATCATCGAAGTACGTGCCCGACGCAGCCGGCGATCAACCGGTCGCCACGTGGAAACGAATCGACATGATTCAACCATTCCTGCCCGCACGCGATCAGGGGCCCGCTGCCGAGGCCGGCACGATCACCGGCGCCGAATACGGCCAGCACCTCGCCAACGGCACCAGCTAACCGCCAACCCCAGGAACGTCACACCGAGGTCTGACCTCGGTGTGACATCGGTGTGACATCGCCCCGGACAGCTGGGTTCGTTTACGGTGCGGTGGATGAGCGACTTCGGGGGAACAATCGGGACGACAGTGGCGGATTCGACACCTCACTGGCCTGCACCACCGACACCCCCGGGTACCAAGACGAATGTGCTCATCGTGCTCCTTGACGACGTCGGGTTTGCCGACTTCGGTTGCTACGGCTCCGAAATCGCGACTCCCACGATCGATCAGCTCGCCGCCAACGGCCTCCGGTACACCGGCTTCCACACCACGGCAATGTGCTCGACCACCCGCGCTGCATTGCACACTGGACGCAACCATCACGACGTCGGTATGGGCTGCCTCGCCAACTTCGACAGCGGCTACCCCGGATACCGCGGCAAGATCGCGCCCGACGCGCCGACTCTCGCCGAAATACTCCGGCCGCACGGGTACCGCAGCTACATGGTCGGCAAGTGGCACTGCACGCCACTCACCGAAACCGGTGCGACCGGCCCGTTCGACGGCTGGCCGCTTGGTCGCGGCTTCGACCGCTTCTACGGATTTCTCGACGCAGAAACCGACCAGTACTCCCCCGAGTTGGTGCGCGATAACACCCACGTCACCGCTCCCGGCAACTATGCGTCCGGCTACCACGTCACCGAAGACCTCGCCGACCAAGCCATCACGTACCTGACCAGTCACGTGGCCGCCACACCCGACGTGCCATGGCACATGTTTCTCGCGCCCGGTGCCTGCCACGCTCCACATCAAGCACCGATCGCCCTCATCGACAAGTACGCCAAGATCTTTGCGAAAGGCTGGGATCAGACACGCTCCGACCGGATCGCTGCACAAATCGGACGCGGCATCGTTCCCGATGGCACCGAACTACCCGACCGCAACCTCGGCGTGAAAGCCTGGGACGAGCACAGCGCCGACGAACAACGTCTGTTCGCTCGGCTCGCCGGCGCCTACGCTGCGATGCTCGAACACTTCGACCAGCACCTCGGCCGGGTCATCGACACTCTCGAAGTAACCGGTCAACTCGACGACACGATTGTGATGGTGCTGTCAGACAACGGTGCCAGTCAGGAGGGCGGCCCACTCGGGTTCGTCAACGCGATGGCCCCGTTCAACATGGTCAAGGAAACAATCGACGAAAAAATCGCACGGATCGACGACATCGGCGGGCCAGACACACACTCAAACTTCCCGCACGGCTGGGCAATGGCTGCCAACACACCGCTCAAGCGCTACAAGCAAAACACCCACAGCGGCGGCGTGCGCGACCCGCTCGTCATCACAGGACCCGACCGGATCGTCGCCGCGTCGAACGCCGGCGAGTTGCGCCACCAGTTCTGCCACGTGTCCGACCTTGCCCCCACCATCCTCGAACTGCTCGGCCTCGGCGACGCCGCTGCATTGAACAGGATGACCGGGACCAGCTTCGCTTCATCGATCGCCGACGCCGACGCTTCAACCGGCAAGACCACGCAGTACTTTGAGATGTTCGGGCACCGCGGCGTCTGGCACGACGGCTTCAAGGCCGTGGCATATCACTGGCCTGGCACGTCGTTCGACGACGACACCTGGGAGCTGTACGACCTCGCGAACGACTTCAACGAGAACCACGACCTCGCCGCTACGCAAACCGAGCTGCTCCGCTCGCTGCAAGAAATGTGGTGGGCCGAAGCACGCAGCAATCAGGTCCTCCCGCTTGACGATCGCTTCGGTGCACGTTTCGCCGAGAACGCCACACGCCATGCCGGCAGCCGCACGAATTTCACGTTCTGGTCGGGCATGGGCCACGTACCGTCCGATGTTGCACCCGACCTCCGTAGCCGCAGCTACGAGATCACCGCGCACGTCAACCCCGCCGGGAATGTCGGCAATGCAGATGGCGTACTGATCGCCCACGGCGATGCCACGTGCGGATACTCACTGTTCGTCCGTGATGGGCACCTCGTGCACGATCTGAACATCGGTGGCACCCATCAGGTCGTCACGTCTGACCGCCGGATTCCCCGAAACGCGACGACGCTCGGGTTCACGATGCAACGCACCGGCGAGGGGCCGTTCCCCCACGGCGTTGGCACGTTGGTGATCGACGGTGAGCCTGCCGGCTCGATGGAGACCGACCAGATTTTCTGGCTGATGATCTCCTGGTCGGGCCTCGACATCGGACTCGACCGCGGCACCACCGTTGCTGACTACGACGGCACCGGTCGGTTCATGGGTCCCAACAATTACACCGGCAAACTTGTCCGCGTCAGCGTCGACCTCGCCATGGACCAAGACGTCGACCACGAAGCCGCCGGCGAAACCGACATGGGTCGCGAATAGTCCGCTGACGCAGCCAGCTACGCGCCACTCCAGTCCATAAGTCACCTCTGTCTGGCCGAAAACAGCAAGCACTCTGCGAGGGACCATCCCTAGGATCTGGATCCGGGCCGTCGCAGATTGGACGGCTCTGACGATGAGCGAATAATGAGCGAATGATGAGTGGATGATGGACCAGCAACGGAGCAAGCAATGACCGCAGCAATCGAAGCACACAACCTCCGCCGCACGTTCGGCGAGAACGAGGCCGTTGCTGGCGTCGACCTCGCCGTTCAACCGGGCGAGATTTACGGTTTCCTTGGCCCCAACGGAGCCGGCAAGTCGACCATGGTCAAAATGCTCTGCACCCTGCTGTCGCCCACATCGGGCCGAGCAACAGTTGCTGGTTTCGACGTCGCATCGCAGGCCGGCGAAATCCGGTTGCGCATCGGCGTTGCACTCCAAGACTCCTCAATCGACGGTAAGCAGTCCGGCCGCGAAATGCTGCACCTTCAGGGCGAGTTGTACGGGCTGTCGAAGTCCAACATCAAGCAACGCATGGGCGACGTGATCGGCCTTGTCGACATCGGCTCGGCGATCGACGACCGTGTCGAGACGTACTCCGGCGGCATGAAGCGCCGGCTCGACCTGGCAATGTCGCTCATCCACAAGCCGCAGATCCTCTTCCTCGACGAGCCCACCACTGGCCTCGACCCGGCAAGCCGCACAGCGGTATGGAACGAGGTTCGCAAGCTCAACCGAGAGGAAGGCATGACCATCTTCCTCACCACCCAATACCTCGAAGAGGCCGACGAGCTTGCGGACCGGGTCGGCATCATCTCCGCCGGCAAACTCGAGACCGAAGGCACCCCGACGGCGCTGAAGCAGTCGATCGGCAACGACTTGATCGTCGCCGAAGTCGACGGCGACACGTCGTCGATCGAATCCGAGTTGCGCGGATTGGCCGGCGTGTCGAACGTCGAATCGCGCCCTGGCGAATTGACCGTGTCGGCAATGAACGGTGCCGCCGTGATTGCCGACGTTGCGGTCGCCCTCAAGGGAAGCGGCATCACAGTGCAGACGCTCACGTTGCGAACGCCGACCCTCGATGACGTCTTTCTGCAGGTCACCGGCGCGCACCTCGCCGAGAGTCACGCAAGTACGGGCGACGACACGGAAGGAACCTCATCATGACCACCACGCAAACCACCGACACCCAGACCCACGCTCAGCCGTTGGCGCGACGCTCGTCGATCTTCCACGACCTCAGAACGGTTGCGAAGCGGGCCTGCCGAGGCGTCTTTCGCGAGCCCGAGTTCTTCATCCCGGCACTCATTGTTCCCGTGTTCTTCTTCGTGGTGAACATCGGCGCCCTCCAGGACTTCGCCGAACAGTCCGGCGTCGTCGTCGACTTCAAAGCGTTCCAACTCCCCGTGTCAATCATCTTCGCAGTGACTGGTGTGTCACGAGCAAGCGCACTCGTCACCGACATCCAAGGTGGCTACTTCGACCGGCTACTGCTCACGCCGATCCGTCGACCCGCCTTGCTCCTCGGGCTGATGGCCGCCGACCTGATGGCGGTGATGATGCTCACAGTTCCCGTCCTGCTGCTCGGCCTCGCCGTCGGGGTCAGCTTCACCACCGGCATCCTCGGCATGATTGCCTTCCTGTTCTACGGAGCACTCTGGGGCCTTGCGTTCGCCGGCTTCCCCTATGCGATTGCCCTCAAGACCGGCAACCCTGCAGCGGTCAACTCGAGCTTCATCCTCTTCTTCCCCTTCGCCTTCTTGACCACGTCGTTCCTACCGAAGGAAGCCCTCACGGGTTGGCTGTCGACGATTGCCACCTACAACCCGGTGACCTACGTGCTCGACGGCCTCCGCAGCCTCATCACCGACGGTTGGGAGTGGGGGACGCTCGGCAAGGGCCTGCTCGCCATTCTTATTCTGGCGTCGATCAGTTTCAGCATGGCCAGCGCCACAATGCGCGGCCGCATCTCCCAAAACTAGAAGCCCCGACCCTGCACCCTGCACCCTCCCCGGCCCTACCCCGTTTTTCGTTTGGGTCGACAAGATCCAACCGACCATCCAACACTGCCCGAGCCCAAGGACAACGACGGCGCATGAGTGACGGTCGCTCCAACGTCTCAAAAACCGGCTCGGTGGCAATTACTTCAAACTGTTCGGCGCATCAACAATCTCGAATCTCGGCGACGACATCGGCATCATTGCCTACCCATGGCTCGCCTCCGCAGCCACCCGCAACCCGCTGCTCATCGCCTTCGTTGTGTCGGCCGCGCTCATTGCGCTCATCCCCGCGACGAAGCGATCGCCAAAGCAGACCGACCCGACGGCTCGCCGACCGTGGAAAGTCGAACTCAAGGAAGGATTCTCGTGGCTGTGGTCCCACGACCTGCTCCGACCGATGGCGATCATCCTCGGGCTCCTCAACCTGCTCGGCACGCTGTCAGGGGCGACGCTCGTCTTGTTCGCTCAAGAGGTGTTGCGAACCGAGCCATACGAGTTCGCACTCCTCGAAAGTGGCGGCGCCATCGGCGGCATCATCGGCGGTTGGTCAGCGTCACGAATCGCGTGAACGATCGGCTCGGGCCCATCGCTGTACCTCACGCTGCTCGTTGGCGGCCTCACCGTCGCACTCACTGACGCCTTTGGGTCGCGCGATCTCGCCCTCCGTATGCCGTTCTTCGTTTCCGGCGGACTCAGCGTCGCGCTGTTCTTCTTCGCTGCTCCGAAGCTGACCACCGAGAAGATCGAAGCAGCCAGCACCGGCAGTTGATGAGCAACCGCGCAACAAAGTTGGAGATTCATTGATCCAACAGCGCCGCTGCAACGAACTATCAGTGTTTACGTATGCACAGAATACGTCAACCAATGTCCGGCCGATTCTCACCCCACGGCCGGACGTTGTGCTTTTCCGCTGTTGCGCCTGCGAACTCTTGCGGTACTGATCTGCAACAATAAGTACCGCGCTGTCCGTCGAGCGCGCAGACCTACACCGGGGGTACGAACATGACCGAACTCGCTTACGCAGCTGGACCGACCGATCGTCCGCTGCTCACCGACACCATCGGTCAGAACCTTGCGGCCACGGTCGCAGCACACGGCGAGCGCGAAGCGCTGGTCTCGGTGCACCAAGACATTCGCTGGACCTACAGCGAGTTCGCTCGGCGCGTCGCTGACCTCGCCAAAGGCATGCTCGGAGCCGGGCTCGTCACGGGCGACCGCGTCGGATTGTGGAGCCCGAACTACGCGGAATGGACGCTGCTCCAGTTCGCCACGGCCGAAATCGGCGTCATCCTCGTCAACGTCAACCCGTCGTACCGCACACACGAACTGGCCTATGCACTCAACCAGTCCGAGTGCCGCTGGATCGTGGCGGCACCCGCGTTCAAGACCTCCGACTACCGATCGATGGTCGCCTCGGTACGCGACCAGTGCGCCCAACTCGAGCGAGCCGTCTTCTTTTGGGATGACGACTGGAACGAGCTCTGCAATGGATCCGACACGATTTCTGACGCCGACCTCGATGCCTGCCGAGCCAAGCTCGCATGCGACGACCCGATCAACATCCAGTACACATCAGGAACAACGGGCTTCCCGAAAGGTGCAACGCTCACGCACAAGAACATCTTGAACAACGGGCACAACGTCACCCGCGGGCAGAACATCACCCACGAGGATCGCCTCTGCATTCCCGTGCCCTTCTACCACTGCTTCGGCATGGTGATGGGCAACCTTGGCTGCACCTCGACGGGTGCCACCATGGTCATTCCTGGAGACGCATTCGACCCGGTCGCCGTGCTCACCGCCGTCGAGAAAGAACGTTGCACCGCGCTCTACGGCGTGCCCACGATGTTCATCGCCGAGCTGGCACTGCCCAACTTCGACGACTTCGATCTGACGAGCCTACGCACCGGCGTGATGGCCGGATCGCTCTGCCCCGAAGACGCGATGATCGCCTGCGTCGAACAAATGCACATGGTTGACGTCACCAATTGCTACGGCATGACCGAGACCTCGCCGGTCAGTTGCCAAACGATGATCGGCGACACGATTGAGCACCAGACACAGACCGTTGGCGTCGCTCACCCGCACGTCGAGGTGCGCATCGCCGACCCGCTGACCGGCGAAACGCTGCCGCGTGGCGAACACGGCGAGTTCTGCACTCGCGGCTACTCGGTGATGCAGGGCTACTGGAATGACGACGAAAAGACCGCCGGCGCCATCGACGCCGACGGCTGGATGCACACCGGCGATATTGCTGTGATGTTCGACGACGGCTACGTGAACATCGTCGGCCGGATCAAAGACCTAGTGATTCGCGGTGGCGAGAACATCTACCCCCGCGAGGTCGAAGAGTTCCTGCTCGGCCATCCCGACATCCGCGACGTTCAGGTCATCGGGGTGCCCGACGCAAAGTACGGCGAAGAGGTGATGGCCTGCGTCATCGCCGCGGACGGAGCGGACGTAACCCTCGACGACATCAAGGCTTTCTGCCAGGGAAAGATCGCCCACTTCAAAGTGCCGCGCTACCTCAGCATCGTCACCGAGTTCCCGATGACCGTTACGGGCAAGATCCGCAAGATCCAAATGCGCGATGAGGCCGTCGCTGCGCTCGGCCTTGGCGACTTCGTCGCCGACGCCTGACGGCGCCTCTCATCGCCTTCTCGGGCTTCGCCCGACGGTCACTCGTGCCCGTCCAGGGCATACGCCGTCGCTCGCCTCACACTTCCCTGCTTACGACCTCTCCTTGTACTCCTGCATTCCTGCTCCTCCGAGCTCTTCGAACTGCTCGGCGCGGAAGGCTTCTCGTTCGGCGCGTCTCGGGTGGATGAAGCCTTCGCCGATTAACTTTTCTCCTGCTCCGAGCATCACGTGGCGGGAAATGCGACGACCGTGCGGCGAGAGCGCTTGCCACCTTTCGTAGGGCATCGACCGAATCACGCCTTCGCTGCGGAACCAGGGGGCGAAGTACTCCATGTTCGGCATGGCCCGCACGTCGCGAGACAGGTTCGGTGTACCGCCGTGCCACGCCCGGTTGTCGCGGATGATCGCTGAGCCAGCAGGCACCGGACACACGGTGCTCAGCTTCATCCAGCCGGGTTCGGCGGCGAGGCTGGGGATGGGATCGCGGCTGTTCTGTGTTCCGGGGATCTGACGTACCGGTCCGTTCACCCGGGTGAAATCGATCATCGGGAAGTTGATCGTCACCACCGGCACCGGGAGGTCCCGAACCGAGATTCGTCCTGATCGATCGGGCAACTCCTCCCAAATGTTGTCGGAGTGCAATCCCTGGTATTCGATTGCCCCTGGAAGCGCCATGTCGCCCCCACCGCCGCCGAGGAGATAGTTCGGCGAGCCGAAGATTGCAGTGAGGATCGGTGTCGTTGTCGCCAGGTCGACCAACTCGCACCACTCGGGAACGTGCAGCATGTGGCGCGTCGCTGAGCTGGACCCGAACGAATAGCGGTGGGGCAGGCCACCGGCGCCGCCACCAACGCTGTTGTCAGGATCGACCTCGATCAACCGGTCGACGACCCGGTCGACTGCCCCACGCATCCGTTCCAGCAGCGCCGAGTTGAGCGCATCGCGCACCACCACGAAGCCGTCGCGGTCGAACAGTTCAACAGCTCGAGCAATATCGGCAGGTTCCACCAATTCGAGATCAGGGATGCCGTTCTCACGATCGAGCCGTGCGCGGAGCGCGACGACATTCGCGTCGTCGTACTGGCGCGTCCAGCCAACGACCGTCGGGTCACCAGCGACAAGGTTGTAGTGCTCAGGCGTCGTCTCCAACTCGTTCGCCTGAGCTGCGAGGCCGGCCGGGTTGTCGTTGGTGTCGGTGACCGACGAGCGAGGCCGCTTCACGAATCCGTTCGGCGGCACCGACCCATGCCAGCCCACACTTGATTCCCGGCCCACTCTTGATTCCCGGCCCACACTTGATCCCCGTTCACCTGTTCCAGTCATCCTCGGATTCTCGCGCATCCAAACTGGCCGATCGGTTGACGGAAATCATCCTTCCGGGCGCCCCGCATCAGCACTCTTTGCTGCGAGAATCGTCCTCGTGACAGCGATCATCGAGACCTCGGGCCTGGTCATGCAGTTTCCGAACAC
>ERZ888423.2280-NODE-2280-length-14621-cov-16.914870_pt1 | contig 14621 bp, 17 predicted proteins | sample MGYA00520523_ERZ888423 | MGnify/ENA primary metagenome ERZ888423 (study PRJEB32303, sample SAMEA104408611) | aquatic metagenome | biome: Brackish water; feature: Pelagic; material: water | place: Baltic Sea | collected 2014-06-08T10:24:00 | depth 30,27 m ...
GTTAAGGTGCAATCACGCATTGCAAACAGTGAAGGTTTTGGCCAAGTAACCATGACTGATTTGGTACGACAAACATTGCGCATGCGCCCCGATCGAATAGTTGTGGGTGAAGTAAGAGGTAGCGAAATTAGCGACCTGTTGCTGGCGCTCAATACTGGCCACAAGGGCAGCGCCACGACGATTCATGCTGATGATGCAACGAGTGTTCCAACTCGAATTGAGGCACTGGGACTTCTAGCAGGGTTGCCTAGGCAGGCCATTCATGCCCAAATGTTTTTCGCATTTGATTTTGTAATTCAAATGCATGACGCGCAGCGTGGAAGTCGTGGAGTTTCCAGTATTGCAAAATTTAGCAAGCACGACGATGGCACAGTTTTCACTGAAGTACTTCTGTTCGATTCTGTGTTTGATGACGAAGACTCTGTTGCCCTAGGAAATGAAAAGATGCAAGTGGTGGCATGAGGGCGACTGGGGTTTCCATTTTAGCTTGGCTTACCTGCTACTTAGTTATTGCACCGTTACCAAAAGTGGTGGTATTACCAAAATTTCATTTCGCCACCTTGGGCTTTCGTAGAAACAAGAAGATACAACTTAACTTTGATGAACAACTGCAATTTCTATATTGCATTAAAACACAATTACTTTCTGGTGCGACGCAAATCATGGCGTTGCAGTTTGCATTAAGTCGAATCGATGAAGTTCTATTGCCTGAAACCAGACTTAGCATTTCACTTCGATCTGATATTTACACCGCGATGAACCGGGACGCTGTTGAATTTAAATTTCGTGCTCTGGGTGATTACGGCATACTTATGCAGGCAAGTGCGATCTCGGGAGCAAGTATTTCGCAGCCACTTTCAAATTTAGCTTCGGCAATGATCCGAAATCGAGCGCAGGAGCAGTCGCTCGCATCTGAATTGGCCAGTACCAAGGCAACAGTTTTGGTACTGGCTGGCCTACCAATCATTGGGTTCGTTCTAGCAATGATGCTGGGTTCCCAATCAATCACTTGGCTATTCACAACCAGTGGTGGCCGCACTTGTCTAATGACAGGTCTCGCCTTGGAACTATGCGGATTGTTATGGATTAAACGGCTATTAAAAACGGCGCTGTCGGATCAAACATGATTACCCTGGCTGCGCTGAGTTTTGCTTTAGCAACTTATTTGATGTTTCCTATGCCTGGATTGGCTGTGAGCAAACAGAATCCAAAAATCCAAAAAAGTAAAGTCACCAATCCCCCAACTGAAAAAGTAACAAATGTAGGCGTGATGAATACCCTGCGATTTCTAAGAATGTGTCTTGGATCTGGAATGACAATTTTAGACGCCCTCACATTCATCTGCCCACACTTGCCTGCTGCCACACAAGCAGACATCAACTCTGTGTTAATTCAATTCAAACTGGGTAAGCCCTTAACTCTTGCGCTAGATTCGCTGGCATTGCAAAACACACTCTGGCTCCCACTAACTGATTCATTAATTGCGTCATTGGTTACTGGAAGTCCAATCCATGAGCAATTAGCTGAACTCGAACAAGCCATCCAAACTTCATTAGACATGGCAACTTTAAATCGCATTAAATCCGTTGCAGTTAAAAGTGTGCTGCCACTTGGACTGTGTTTCTTGCCAGCGTTCTTTTTGCTCGCAGTGGTACCACTGGTGGCTGGCCTGATGAACAATTTTTTCAACTTTCCACAGTAGCCAGAACTCAACAGAGCGAATCAATCTATTTTCCATCTGCCTTCATTGAAACAGAATCTAGTAACGCATTCGCGTAAATATATAGATGGAGAAAATTGTGAAACATAAATTACGAAATGCACTGATGTCCGAATCTGGAATGACAACAGCTGAATATGCTGTTGGCACTATCGCAGCAGCAGGACTTGGTGGGGTTCTACTCAAGTTATTAACAAGTCCAGAATTCCAGGCACTAATTTGGAAAATCATCCAAAGTTCGTTCACCTTCCTTTTCATAAACTAGTCGTGCCAAGAGTGCTAGGCGTTGGATTAGATGGTGGCAAGCCTCTAATCCAACGCACGCATGGGTATGCAGTCGCGGAGTTTGCGGTTGTGTTGCCAGCAATTTTGTTTGTTGTTGCAATTGTCATTTCCTTATTGGGAATCACAACAACCCAACTACAGTTAGAAAGCGGTGCGGTAATGGGCGCCAGGATTATCGGCCGTGGCGACCCACTGCCAGATTCGTATCGAAATTCGTTGCCCTTTGGAACCCAAATACTTGCCATACCCGAGGGTGAAGTTGTCGAGTTGGTACTCACAACAACCCGAAATATCGGGTTGCCCTATATTTCCTACTCCTTCACATTGACTGCAAAAGCTCGTGCTCGACTGGAACCAGTTTTCGATGAGTTTGGCTAATGCGAAAAATCCAATTTGAAAAAGTTAACGATTCCGGACAAGTCACTATTTTGATGCTTGCCTTGGTTCTAGCGCTGTTTTCTGCACTGCCAATTGTGGGATCAATAAGCCAGACATTAGTAAACCAACAACGGTTGAATGCCGCAGCTGATTCAAGTGCATTAGCGGGCGCACTCGAGTTGGAATTTAACCAACTCCAAGCATGTGAGCTGGCGCAAGATTTCAAGGTAGATATCCCAAGTTCTACTATGAGTTGCGAGGCAACCCGCTCCAAAATCAAATTAGTTTTAAGGTTGCCAAACACAAGTTCTCCAATGAAATATTTGTTTCCCATCCTGGAAGCAACGGCGACTGCAGGCATCGCCCAACCGATGACCGACAATGGCGTAGATTAGTAATACAAATCCAGAAGGAAGAGTATGCAGATCGAATTAGCTCCAGATGTGGCTCGATACGTAATTTCAGTATCCGGCGAAGTTGATCTTGCCACCTCACCTGAACTCGACAGCGCCATAATTGCCGCGGTTGACTTAGGTGCTTCAGCACTTGCAATTGACCTCTCTGATGTGACATTTATGGATTCATCGGGTTTGGGTGTAATTGTGCGCGGACTAAAACGATGCCGCGAAGCAGACATCGAATTGGATTTAGTAATCACCAATGAACGCGTACTTAAGGTTTTTGGAATTACAGGTCTAGACCAAGTGATTCCAATCCACTACGCATTAGAGGACATTTAGTCTTTATCTAAATCTGCGATTTTTGGCAGACCTGCGTTCTGGGCTAGACTGAGCAAGCACATTTAGTTGTGCCCGCGCTCGTAGCTCAACGGATAGAGCATCTGACTACGGATCAGAAGGTTAGGGGTTCGAATCCCTTCGAGCGCGCAGACAAAAATTCAGGAACTCTTGATATAAAGTGGCTTTTTAAACTGGTGTAGTAAACGCCAAACTGACTTCAATCCCAACAATTTTTTTAATGGCCTCAGTTAAAGCAGAGTGACTTTTTGCCGGCAGTGTCTTCTTCAAGTCATGACCCTCTTGAAATTTAGTCGCATCTGAAAAATCAAGGGTCAAAACACTGTCTTCTAGACTCGCTAAGCGAGCATCAAAAAATGCTAGCCAAGCGATTCGATTAGTTGCCTCAAGTTCATCAAGAACTTGGTTCCAAAAACTTTTAAGTTCGCTGAGTTGCATTACTCAACTGGAGCGTGTGTGCCCGGATCTTCAAAGCCAGCTTCACGATGCGAGCCATCACAAAATGGCTTGTCCTTTGAATGACCACAGCGGCAAAGTGAAAAACTATCCTGCTCCGAAATGACTTCGCCGTCAGCTCCAATCAAAGTTGCACCTTCGACTCGCAATGAGCCGTTGGCACGAATTGAAATCTTGGCTTTTTCTTCAGACATGTTGAACTACTTTCCATTGAATTGTTTTACCGACACTGTTATGACTCTAAAGCCAAACTGGCGGTTTACCCAGTGCTGACCCATCAGAAGTTACTAATTTTCCAATTGGTTCCCTGCCCATTAACCAAGCGGCTAGATCTTGTGGCACGCCGAAAATGTCCGTCATACCATTTTGGTCACAAGTCCAAGTGTGATCGCCAGCAATTAATAAGCGGAACTTGACTGCTTCTTTTCGCTTGCCAGCAGTGATACTTTTCAAAGTCTTGATGGAAAAATCAAAAGTCCAATCAGTTGACTTGTATTCCAGTCCAAGGTCAACCAAATGCACTAGTAACTCACGTTCACGCAGTGTCATGATTTCGTGTGGATGAACACGAGAACCATTTCCGAGAACTACCTCAGTTGCCAGAATTGGGCCAATCAACAATCGATCTAAATTGCTTGCAAAAATCTCAGATTGCTCGATAAAGTCAGAAATAATTTCTGAGCCATTTCGCTTCGCTCCAGTTTCGATGTCTAGTCCGCGTTGCTCTGTTGAGACATACATATCTTTTTGTACACCCGTCAACGCCCACTCGATGAGATTGGAAAGCCCACGGGAATTATTTGCCAGGTGTGTGAGTACATGTCCACGCGACCAATCAGGTAGCAATGACTGCGCCGCAACTTCGTCATTGCTGAGCTCGCTTACATACTTAGCTACCAGCGTTTCGGCATTTGCAACATCAATAACAGAAGTGACCATGGATGTAACCGTACGGCAAGGTGCTACTACTCATCGGATTCCGGGGTAACTTCAAGCGATTCTGCGGTTAAGCCCGCTATCGCATCAACGAGCAAAACCACGATCTGCGCAATCTACTGTGTCCTAGATCGACCCAAAGCCCTAAATCCAGCCGCAATCGCGACCATAACCAGAAGCACACCGAATTGCGCTAGGTAGTAAGGAAGGCCTTGGTCGGAAACCCAACCAGAAGGTCGATAGTCATCACCAAACCAATTGTCACCAACTCCTGGCGCTAATAATTGCAAAATACCGAAAGCAACTACCAGAGTTAGCCAGATAGATAATGTGCGATGTGCTGGAGCTCGGTATGGCCGCGCGATGTCAGGGTACTTAATACGTAACACCCAGAATGCAGGAAAAATTGCCAGATAGTTGATGAGCGAAGCCGCCACTGCGAAAGCGACAACGAGACCAAAATACTTTGCAGGATTACCTTCATTTAATTGATAACTGAGAAGAAAGATCGCAGAGGCTAGGATCCCAGTGATATTGTTGATGCGAACGGGCGTGCCGTATCGAGGGTTAGTGTGGCCAAGCCAACTTGGTCCCGCTCCATCTAAGCAAGCCATTGCTAAATTGCGGTTGGTCGACATTAACCAAGTTACCCCTGTTGAAAATATAATCAGGATAACGAGCATGCCAGCTAATCCCCCTAGAAAAGCTCCTGCACCGCTTAATGTGACTGTGCCATCGGCCGCGATATCACCGCCGTAAACGGTAAATGCAGTCTTTAGGGCATCAACAAACCCGATAAGGCCATCAACTTTGTTAACTACTAAGACAAGTAGTAGGGCAAAGATAGAAATCGCATAATAAATGATAGAAAATGTTGCTGTCCGAAAGACGGCGTAAGGCAAATCGCGCTTTGCATCTGTCATCTCAGCACTTGCTGCACTTACATTTTCTAATCCAAGAAAAGCAAACAAAATAATGGGAATAGCTAATATCAGTCCATCAAAGCTCAACCCAAAATCAGAAAATACGACACCAGACGCACCATTCACAACACCGAAAGCAATCAGAGTAATTGTAAATAATGGAAGCAGAATTAAACGAGAGAGGACGCCGAGTACGGGAATCCATTTACCGACTCTAAAGGAATAGTTATTCGCAAGAATTGCAAGCCAGATGAACGCTAAAGCGAAGCGATAAAACGAGAACTGCGACATTTGCGCGCCAGCCATAAAAAATGTTTCAGCGGTAACGATCGTGGCAATAGTTAAAACTCCACCAAGCAGAATTGGGCTTTTTAGCCAACTGATCGTTGAACTTACAGACCCTGCTAGATGACCAAAAGCCAAACGTATCCAAAGGTAAGGTCCACCTTGATTCGTAAATGTGGAGCTCAATTCGGCAATAACCATGGCGGCTGGAATTAAAAATACGAAAGCAAGTACAGCCATCCAAGAAACTGCTTGTGGACCGGCAGCTGTGACTAACAAAATGGTGTCTAAACCAATTACCGAGCAAAGGGAAAAGAACAACACCTCTTTTCGGCCAAAATCTTTGCGGAAAAATCTTCTTTCCTTTACGAAGATAGGAGTCAGGCCGAGTTGGTTAGCAGATTTGTTGGCCGCAGTTACAGTTACCATAGGAAAAACTTAACGTGTGCAATTTATATTGCCAACGGTAACCCCAGCGATAAAATAGTGATCAAGTAATAACCCTGTGTTTTCAGGACTAAATTCAGGATTTCAGCGAAAAAATTAGGCAGTTTCTTCCGTCTTCATTACAACAGGATCGCCCACCAGGCCAAGCTGGGTTTCATGCGTGGAATAGCGCGACTCACGGACATCAACCTCCAACTTTTGTGCCATTGGCAACTCATCAGTAAATCGACCAAGTTCCTCAACAGCCTTTGCCTTTGGCATAACGGAACGATCAAAAGATCCAATCGCATTGTTATAGGTGTCCATAGAACGCTTAAGGTTGTCGCCAACTTTGCTGAAATGATTTATGAATGTAATTAAGCGACTATAAAGATCGCCCGACTCCTTAATCATTTCTTGGGCATTGCGAACTTGAGTATCTTCTTGCCACAGCATCGCGATGGTATTTAGTGCGATCACAAGTGAAGTTGGCGAAGTTAGGACAACTTTTGCCTGCGCTGCATCTTCAATCAAATTTGGATAAACCTCAAACGCTGCGGCAAGTGAAGATTCTGTGGGAATAAACATAATGACGTAATTCAGGGACTCTTTATCATCTATATAGTTGCGATTGGCTAAAGCTTTGATGTGACCCTTAAGCGCATTGGCGTGAGCGTCGAATAAAGTTTTGCGTCGGTCTGGATCAACTTCGTTTATTGCATCAAGATAAGAATTCATTGGCGCTTTACTATCAACATATAAAACGCGATTGTTTGGCAAGTGAATTGTTACATCTGGCCTGCCCGAGCCATCGCCAACTTGTTGTTTTTGTTCATCAAAGGAAACATGCTCCGACATCCCAATCATTTCTATGATGCGACGAAGTTGCAGCTCACCCCAACGACCACGCGCATCATTACGACGAAGTGCGCTAGAAAGATTTGTTGTCTCAGTTCGCAAGGTATCAAGCAGCCCGGTGGTATTTGTGACTTGCTGATCTAGTCGGGCATAAGCGTCAGCTCGCTTAGTTTCCAAATCGCCAACTTTGGCATCAAGTGCTTTCAAACTTTCACCAAGCGGTTTGATTATTTCTTGAATTGAAGCCGATGCGGCGCGATTTTGTTCGGCGACGGAAGTCGTAGTTGTCTGCAATCTAGCCTCAGTCGAAGTTTCGAGCATTTGTGCTGCGCTCAGATAGTGCTCTCTAGAGGCATCAGCAACTTGCTGGCGAATGTCCTGAACTGATATCCCACCTTGACTTTTCATTGCTCGACTAACAACAAGTCCAACGATGGCTGCAGTGGTTAGCGCAGTAACTAATACGATCACTAAAAGCGAGGTTAAGTCCATGTAATGAGTCTCTCATTGGGCAGTGACAAAACGCTGAAAACCGCCATGGCGATTAGGTTTTAGGCTCTATTGCGCCTACCGTTAGAACATTCCCCAAAGAAGGTTTTAATGTCCACTCCATCAAGTCCAAAGAAAAAGCCGCGCGCCCGAAAGTTAGAGCGGGATCGAACTCGCGAAGGTGAACCAAAAGCTGGTTCAACCCGTCACGCAACGGCAAAAGTCACTGCGGCCAAGAAGCGCGCTAAACCAAAGTCCAAAGTAAGCAAAGCAGAATCGCGCGCACCACGAGATTCAAGTTCCCGAAGTAAGGCAGAATCTGGTCGCGCCGCTGAGAAAAGTAGTGATCGCAGTAACGATATTTGGAATCCCTCGGGCAAACCGCAGCGAAAAGGTGGAGAAAAACCAGCTGGCAGTCGCGGCACACGCGATCGATATGAAGACGAGCGTCCGCCCGCATCCCGTTCCCGCCGCGATGATGCTCCGGCATCACGTTCTCGCCGCGATGATGCTCCCGCATCACGTTCCCGCCGCGATGATGCACCTGCGGCTAGAGCTCCCCGTAAAGCTTCAGATTCGCGTCCAACAACGCGCGTTCGTTATGAAGATGAAGCACCAAAGCGCGCACCGCGTAGTTATTCAGAGCAGCGTCCGCCCGCATCACGTTCCCGCCGCGATGATGCACCGGCATCACGTTCCCGCCGCGATGATGCACCGGCGGCTAGAGCTCCCCGTAAAACTTCAGATTCGCGTCCAACAACACGCGCTCGATACGAAGATGAAGCACCAAAGCGCGCACCACGCACAAAGAGTGATGACGTGTACGCCCCAAAATCTCGATTGCCGCGCGAAAAAGTCGACCGAGATTTCGAAGATCACGCAACTGGCGCGATGTCTGAGAACACCGCAGAGATTGCACTAGATACAGCATCAAGTAGCTGGGCCGAACTTGGCGTTTCCACAGAACTACTGGGCACACTTAGACGTCAAGGTATTGATACGCCATTCCCAATTCAGGCGAAGACCCTGCCGGATGCAATCAGTGGCCGCGATGTCTTAGGTCGAGGACAAACTGGTTCTGGTAAGACACTCGCATTTGGCTTGGCAATGGTTACTCGCTTGGCACATCGTAAAGCAACGGCAAAACATCCACTTGGCATAGTTTTAGTACCAACTCGTGAGCTAGCTATGCAAGTCACCGACGCCCTTATGCCTTATGCCCAAGCAGTTGAACTTGATATTCGATTAATTGCGGGTGGCATGCCGTATGCAAAACAAATTGATGCGTTAAAGCGTGGCGTGCCAATTGTTGTTGCAACCCCAGGTCGGCTAAATGACTTGGTAGAACAAGGCCACATCAACTTAAGTAAAATCGAAATCACGATTCTTGATGAAGCTGACCAAATGTGTGACATGGGATTCATGCCACAAATTGTAGAAGTGCTCGACATGACTAAGCCTGGATCCCAGCGCCTACTCTTTAGCGCAACGCTTGATAAAGATGTAGACAAAATTGTAAAGAAGTATTTAAAAAATCCGATCGAGCATGCCACCAATTCTGGCAAAGCCTCCGTCTCAACCATGACGCATTATTTATTCATTACTTATAGCGAGGACAAGCCAACAATCTTGGCTGAGATTGGCTCCCGTAAAGGTAAGACAATGTTCTTTGCTCGCACACAAGCTGGCGTGGATCGCATAGCCAAAGACTTAGCAAACAAGGGTGTTCCAGCCGGGGCACTACATGGTGGCAAAACTCAAGCAGTTCGAACACGTACTTTAGCCGCGTTTAAAGAAGGTCTAACTGACGTTTTAGTTGCCACCGATGTCGCTGCTCGTGGAATTCACGTGGATGGCGTGAGCTTAGTGGTTCACATAGATCCTCCAAATGATCACAAAGATTATTTACACCGTGCAGGTCGCACGGCTCGTGCGGGCGAAACTGGCAAAGTTGTCACAATGATCGGGCCGCGCCAACAAAAGGCTGTGACTGCGATGACGAGCCGCGCTGGTGTTGACCCAGAAGTTGTAAAAGTTAAACCCATGTCCAAGGAATTAGTTTTAATCACCGGAGCTAAAGAACCAACAGGAATTCCTTGGAAGCCCCCTGCCGAAGCACCTAAACGAGGCGGAAGGCCAAATGGCGCCCGATCTGGTGGGTCGCGATCTGGCGGAAGGCCACAAGGTAAATCCGGTGGCTCTCGAGGGGCTAGTCGAAGCCGTTAACCTGAAAAATTTCCTGATAAAGGTAATTATCTTTGGAGGAAATCTGCTCTAGACTTTTAGTTACGTGGAAATGAGGATCTCAATTGAGTGACAACAGGGGTTTAGGGCGCTTTTTCAAGAGCGATGACAGCAAGAGCAACGCGACAAGCGAGCCACCACAGGCGCGCCTCTCAGAACTTGACATGCCTGCGGGTCGTCAGAGTTTCGTCAATATGGATGAAGACGAACTAACCAACATTGCGGCCGAAGATGCCACTGTCATTATTCGTGCGGCTCGTACACGTGCTGGAAAACTTATTGAACAAGCCACAGAAACTTTGCAACAAGCGGAGTCAGAGCGTGAACAAATTCGCGCAAGTTGTGAGCTTGACGCTCGCCAAACTCGGGAGGCAGCAAACGTTGATGCCCGTAAACTTCGTGCTGAAGCTACCGCAACCCTAGAATCGGCGCGCGAGCAAGCAACTCAACTGTTAGAAGCAGCTCAAAATGACGCTGACTCACAGGCGCAAGAAAATCAGATAGCTATAGCAAGGCTTCTCGATGAGGCGACTCGTCAGGCAAATGAAGTAGCCGCCGAGGCAGAAGTCTTGAAGCTCAATGTGGAAAATGAAGTTGCATTACTTCGCGCAGATACCGATCGGCTTACTTCTCAGCAAAAATTAGAGGCTCAAGAAACATTGCAACGAGCTGAAAAGGAAGCTGAACAAATTGTTGCCCAAGTGCGTCAGGCTGCAATCAGGTACCGAGATTCGGTACTTATGTCCATAGATGCAAACCGTAAAATATTTGACGAATTGATAAAGCGGATAGCAGAGCTTCGTAGTCAATGGTTTGATACGCATGCAGCTTTGACACAGATTTCTAACCAAGCGGGAGCCCGTTTCTCGGACGCGGAATCTTCAGCAGCCGAAGTGTTTGCGCGAATCTCGGATACCCGAACTACGCTGGCAGATACTTTTTCAGAATTTACACTTGATGTCACCGCCGCAAAGCAGAGCAGGGAAAACTAGCTAGCGGCCGAATAAGTAATTTTCGCGGCAATGTCTTTGACAATCAAGAATCGCCATACGTGGCTAGCAGTGGTCATCGGGCTACTTGCAGGGGTGTTGGCAGGAATGTTCGGAGTGGGCGGCGGCTTTTTAATGGTTCCGCTGTACATCTCGTGGCTTGGGCTGGAGCAACGAAAGTCACATGCCACTTCACTTGCGGCAGTGGTGCCAATCGCACTGGCGGGTGCGATTGGATATGCAGGGCAAGGCAGCGTTGACATAAATGCCGCTGTTGCACTCCTAGCAGGTTCAGTATTCGGCGCACTTTATGGCGTTAAATTACTTGGACAGGTTCCTCTTAAGTTCCTGCAGTTTGGCTTTGCAACGCTTCTCTACTTGTCAGCCATACGCTTGATTTGGTCTTCAAATCCGCATGAACTCCTTGATGGTTGGGCAAGTATTGCCTTACTTATCGCAGTTGGATTTTTCGCTGGAGTCATGGCAGGACTTTTTGGCGTAGGTGGCGGCCTTGTTATGGTGCCCGCGCTAATAATCGCGGCTGGTATGAATTCAATAGTTGCCCGTGGCACCAGCCTGGTTGTAATTGTGGGATCGGGCCTATCTGGCACTTGGGCTAATTTTCGTAAGGGAAATATCGATATTTCCTATGCTCTGCTCTCTGGTCTGGCTGGTATTCCGAGCACATTTTTAGGGGTTTACCTCAGCCACCAGGTGCCACAGCGAATCGCCTTGATTTTGTTCGCGTTAATTTTGATAGGAATCGCTACTCAACAAGTACAAAAAGCCCGAGGCGGTTCTGCGGTTCATTAAAGTTCCCCATAGGCTCGTATTTAATTGAACGAAGGTGGATTTACGTATGTTGGTTTTTATTCCAGCTGAGACTAGAGCGGGCGAAAAGCGCGTTGGGTTAACTCCTGAAGGCGCTGCAAAACTCATCAAACTCGGCCTAAGTGTGTCGATCCAGGATGGCGCTGGCCAAGTTTCGGGATATCACAATGACGAATACAAAGCAGCAGGTGCGCAAATCGCGAGTATTGCGGGCATTGGTACAGCTGACGTAGTCGCAACCGTAAGACCTCTGGCATCTGATCAAATTTCGCAACTTAAGTCTGGCGCCCTCACCATTTCATTCTTGTCACCAACTAATGACTCCGAAGCCATCAAAGCACTAGCAGATAAAAAAGTAACTTCACTGTCTTTTGATGTGCTACCCCGTATTTCGCGGGCGCAGTCCATGGACGCACTGACTTCTCAGGCGCTTTGTGGTGGCTATCGCACCGTACTTATAGCAGCTGAACGCGCACCCAAGTTTTTCCCAATGCTAATGACTGCAGCTGGAACAATTCCGCCCGCAAAAGTATTGGTACTCGGCGCAGGTGTTGCTGGCTTGCAAGCTATGGCTACTGCGAAACGTCTGGGCGCAATCGTAAGTGCCTATGACGTTCGTGCATCTAGCGCGGATGAAGTTAAATCGATGGGCGCAACTTTTCTTGACCTGGGACTTGATGAAGTCGAAGGCGCGGGCGGATATGCCCGCGAGATGACAGCCGAGCGCGCAAAGGCGCAGCAGGATGCGCTAAAGAAATTCATTTCAGAATCCGACGTAGTCATTACGACTGCTGCTGTTCCTGGCCGTAAAGCTCCAACGTTAATTACCAGCGACATGATGAGTTCAATGAAGCCCGGTGCAATTATCGTTGATTTAGCCGCTGAGTCCGGTGGCAATGTTGATGGCAGCAGCGCTGGACAAGACGTTGAAGTTAAAGTTCCGGGTGGCGTAATAACGATTATTGGTTGCAAGGATCTAGCAAGTCAGTTAGCGGTGCACGCCAGCAAGCTTTACTCTCAAAACGTAGTTTCATTACTGACACTCATGACAAGTGAAGGTGTTGTAACGCCTGATTATGCAGATGAAGTCGTACAAGGTTCAGCGGTTGTATTTAATGGTGAAATCAAAAATGCAATGGCACGAGAGACTTTAAAACTGCCCGCATTAGCAACAGGAGAGGGTGAATAGTTATGGATGCTATTTCGCTGTTAACCATTTTCATTCTCAGCATATTTGTCGGAATTGAAGTTGTATCGAAAGTATCAGCAATCTTGCACACTCCTCTTATGTCCGGTGCTAACGCAATCCACGGTGTCGTTCTGGTGGGCGCCATTTTGGTAACTGGCAAAGCAACTGACAATGTGCAGCTTTATTTGGGACTCGTGGCAATTGTCCTAGCCACCATCAACATGGTCGGCGGCTTCGTTGTCACTGACCGCATGCTGGAAATGTTTAAGCCCAAGAAGGCGGAAAAGGAAGAGGTATCCAAATGACACCAACTTGGGTACGTGTTGCTGAGTTATTAGCTGCCGTTTTATTCATCCTTGCACTCAAGGGCTTGTCGTCTCCAAAAACTGCACGCCGCGGAAATCTTCTCGGCGCAGCTGGCGCAGCAATCGCCACGGCAGTTGCTTTTTTCTATGGCCAAAAGTTTTATGGTGGTCCAGTTCAGCACTTGCCGGAAATTTTGATCGCGATTGCAATTGGTTCCATAATTGGCTGGTTTGCGGCGCGTCGGGTACAGATGACCCAAATGCCTCAGATGGTTGCGCTATTTAATGGCGTTGGCGGCGGCGCAGCTGCCGTTATTTCGGTGATCGAATTCCTATCTGTGCATTCCGAAAGCCCAGCAATTTTGACGGCAACTATTTTCACTGTGGTTGTTGGCTCAGTATCTTTTACTGGCTCACTCTTAACTTTTGCGAAACTTCAAGAACTTATGACTTCGCGCCCAGTGGTTATTCCACTCGGACGTTTCATAACTATTGGGTCAGCGGTTGCAACCGTCGTAGTTGCAGTAGCTCTAATTCTTAATCCAACAAATTCACTGCTTTGGCTACTGCTTGGACTGTCACTAGTTCTTGGAATCTTGCTGGTGTTACCAGTTGGTGGCGCCGATGTTCCAATTGTCATTTCACTCCTAAATGCATTCACCGGTCTCTCAGTTGCCGCATCTGGTTATGTTCTGAACAACGTTCTACTAATTGTTGCGGGAACGCTGGTTGGCGCATCGGGAACTTTGCTGACGCGCATGATGGCGCAAGCCATGGGCCGACCACTTACAAATACTTTGTTCGGTGCGTTTAAGAAGCGGGTAGCTTCGGCAGCAGTGTCCTCAGAAGATCGCCCAGTTAAATCTGCATCACCGCAAGATGTTGCCATCATGTTGGCTTACGCCCGCAAGGTAATTATTGTTCCAGGCTATGGACTTGCAGTGGCACAGGCGCAAAACACTATTCGGGAACTGGTTGAACTTTTAGTGGCTAAGGGAATCGAAGTCGATTACGCAATCCACCCAGTTGCTGGCCGCATGCCAGGACACATGAACGTTTTACTTGCTGAAGCAAACGTGCCATATGAACAACTTAAGGAAATGGACGAAATCAATCCTGAATTCCCAGGTACTGATGTTGCATTAGTTGTGGGCGCAAACGATGTCGTTAATCCAGCAGCGCGCGATGATAAATCCGCACCGATTTATGGGATGCCTATTTTGAACGTAGATCAAGCACAACAGGTGGTATTCCTGAAGCGCTCAATGCGTCCTGGTTTTGCCGGTATCGAGAATGAAGTCTTGTTTGATCCAAAGACTTCCTTGTTGTTCGGGGACGCCAAGGACTCATTGACCAAGGTCGTAGGCGCGCTTAAATCTTTGTAGTGAGTTAGTGGTATCGGTGGGAACCGCGAACGTATCGGTGGGAACCACGAAGGCTTTGCCTTCGCTCCCAAATCCCAACAACATCTCCCAAATAAATAAAACCCCCCACTATGAACTGAACCCCAGAAGTTGGAGACTCAATTAAGAGTCCTAACTGAAGGGGT
>ERZ888423.2281-NODE-2281-length-14608-cov-28.921391_pt1 | contig 14608 bp, 30 predicted proteins | sample MGYA00520523_ERZ888423 | MGnify/ENA primary metagenome ERZ888423 (study PRJEB32303, sample SAMEA104408611) | aquatic metagenome | biome: Brackish water; feature: Pelagic; material: water | place: Baltic Sea | collected 2014-06-08T10:24:00 | depth 30,27 m ...
CATCAAGCAAAACGGCTATTGGCCCCACCCTTACCACTCTGACCCACCTTTTTGGTGAGTGGTTTGACGGTATCGAGGAGGAGTGACATGAACGACATCCTGATTGGGTGGCGCTACGGGGCCAGATCGCTCACCTACTGCGAAAACGACAGCACACGATCAATAATGCGAGACCTCGCTATAGAGATCGAAACCTCCCTCGCTAAGGGCGAGCCAATCCACACCATCCACCTTGAGTACGGCCAACCGCTAGAGGAGAGTGAGTGACATGGCTAGATGCGAAGATGCCCCTTGCTGTGGGCATGGAAATGATGGTTGTAATGATGATGGTCGAACGGTGGAAGATTACTTAACAAAATTTAGTAATCCTAACTACGACCCCTACTACGATGAGAGCGATTACTAAATGGAGTGGATGGATAACGCTTTATGCCGTGAAGTTGATTACGAATTATTCTTCCCTGATGTGGGAGGTAATAGTAAAACAGCACGAAAAGTATGCAATAGATGCGAGGTCAAGACTGAGTGCTTGGCCTTTGCACTAACTTTCCCTAGCATGATCGGTATATGGGGAGGCACAACAGAAAAACAACGACGACTAATGAAACAGGAGGCATGACATGGACTGGGAATACGGTCAAAGATACAACGCTGCTGGTGAATGGAATCCACGCCTAGCGTATTCAGAAAAGACTGGCGAATACGTTGAGCCAGACCAATTAGAAGAAGGAGAGTGACATGGGCTGGAACGGGGCACAGGATTATATTCGCCTCACGAATTGTGCCGAGTGCGACACGGAGGCGCAACTGAAGGACAGCCTTTGTCATGGTTGCAGGGTTTTAATGGGCTACGAAAATGAGGAGGAGTCATGAGTATGGAAGTTATATACAAAGACGGAAGCATGTCCGAATTTGATGAGCGTGGATCATCTCATAATGGTGGTCTTGCCCTTGATAGATTACGCTTAATCACGGCCAAAGGTGCGTTAAAGATTTACATTAACACAGAAGGCAGTATGCAATTAACACGCAACGGGGCGCAAAACGCTATCAAAAATGTGATTGAGCCTATTACTGGCAAGACGTACAAGCGTTCGATGAAGGGTAAGCAGGAGGCTCTTGATGATTGCATCCAGTTGCTTGCTGCATTGGAGCATGATGCCGTTATTTATGAAGAAGAGGACTGATCCGTACTCGGGATGCCCTTAACAACTTGTATCGCGTCACTCTGTTTGACTTAACACAATAATTAGAGTAATATGTACTCATAACCACAACAAGGGAGAAGAAAATGTTAGACACAGAAAAAGTATCCGACCAATTTATCGCAGAACTACCCTACCTACTTGGGTATGAACCAAAAGAATCAGTAGTTGCTTTCTGGCTACACGCTGATTCAACAATGTCATTCGCTCAACGAGCAGACATTTCTGATGTTTCCAACAACATGGAGAACTTCGTTACTGTTGGGGAGCATAATCCTCGCTCAGCAGCACTAATCCTCATATATTCAGATAAAACACCGTCTGAATTGTGGGATTTTGCCCTCGAACTAGGTGACACTATCGAAGATAACGAAGTAACTGTCCACGATATTCTTAAAGTCAATGGATTAGAGTACTCAACTTTCTTTTTGCCTAGAGACGATCTAGACACTCAAGGAGTTTTTACAGTTGATGCCAACGTCATATCTGATATTAAGAATAAGTACAAGGACAAAGAAGTTGGTGCTGATCGTGACTCACTCATGGCTGAATATGAATGTGCTGGGGATAACTACCAGTATTACAACGAGCATAAAGATGAAACTATTAGCAATGAGGATGCAGTAAGTAATTTTATTGTTGCTTACGAGAGTTTGCCTTATTACACCGTTACAGAACTCGCTCCATTGGCTATCTATCTGCATAACATTAAAGTTCGTGATGAGGTTCTTATTCAGATTAACTCTCTGGATAGGGAAGGTATTGACACGGCGCTGAGGCTTGCCTCATATGTTCTTCGCGTGACACCCAAGGAACACTCAGCCCCTATCTATACCGTTACGGCGGTCATGGCTTGGCTTAAGGGCAATGGTGCGTTGGCTAACATGCTTATTGACACCGCACTTGAAGCCACACCTGACTACAATCTGGCGATTCTTATCAAGGTTTCTCTAAGAAATGGTCTGAATCCTTCCCATTGGAGAGAAACCATTAACGTACTGTAAATAATCTCCCTGCCCCTCTGAGCGACCCTTAGGGGGGCAGGGCTTCACATTGGAGACTGATGCCGATTCTTGATTCTGACTATTGGATTTGTTATGTGTGTGGTGTTGCTTTTATGAAGGCCTTTGATCCTGATCGTCAATGCTGTAGTAAGTGTTGGTCTGTTATTAGGAATGATGTTTGGTCTAAGTTATCACTTGACATAACTATGTAATTAGAGTAATATGTACTCAACAACAGGGCAAAAGCCCACAACAAGGGAGAAAAAAATGAACACATTCACAATAACAGTAGATACGCCACAAGAAGAAATACTTAACGCAGAATCATTCACCAAAGGTGACCTAATCAAGATCAAAGTTCCACTCTACAATCATGCCGAAAGATTCATTGACAAAATAGGGATAGTTTCTTCTATATACATATCAAACATTTATGTAGAAGTCCCAGAAGATAACCCTGAAAGTTACAATTACCCAACAACTAGCGTACAAGTAACTTCTGGTGTGAAATTAAAAGAAGAAGACATTGTAGACACAGTATCCGTTGTTCAATTTCTTAAACTAACAAAAATGTACCGTAAAATATATGCTGACGCTGATCAAGCAATGGAAATAATTAGCAGAAGGCTCATTGAAGAGTCACAAGACCGTGACTGGTGTGATGAGTTCGACAATATCATTGAGGAAGTTAACGAAAAACTACCTAGTCGTTTTCAACTAGATACTCGTGAGCGCAACTACAACATCACATGGACAGAAACATACACCGTTACTATCCAGCGTCATGCAAACTTAGATGCTACCAGTGCTGATGTTGCTGGTGAGTTGGCTGATGACCTTCGAGGTGAAGCAAGTAATCACGACCTTGAGGAAGCAATAAGAAATGGTGACTTCGAGTACGAAGAAGCAGATGATTACGAAATAGAACTTAACTGACACCCCTTGGGCTAACCCCCTGCGCTCCCCCAGCGTGGGGGGTTAGTCGTTTCTAGGCGTACTCGCTACGTCATCCAAACTCGCTGTGCCTATGATTGGTAACTCTGTGACTCGTTTTCTTTTTTTGTCACATTCTCGGCATACTCTTTTACCTTTTGGTGTGGTACGAGTGTTTTCTTCGGTGTATTCGTGTCCTGATGGGCAGGTTGTTTTGCGCCGATTAGCGTGGTCTTGGCGTATTGTGTTTTCGCTGCCAGTAACTTCTTCAAAGTGGTCTGGGTTGCAACAGAGTCGGTTTCTGCATAGGTGGTCTAGTTGTAGTTTTTCTGTGACTTGTCTGTCGTTGTAGTGTTCCCAAACTATTCTGTGGATTACTCGGTCTGTTTTTCCGGGTCCTGATTTGTGTTTGCCGTAGCCGTTTGGTGTTTGGGGGCCTTGCCATATCCAACATTCGTCTTCGTTCTTGATGAGTCGTTGTATTTTGGCTAGTTCGTTCCTGTTTAGTCTCCATGCTGGTGCTGGCATGTGGTTCCTTTCGACTTAGTGCTTGATTTATGATAGGATGATACATGAAAGGAGAACTATGGGTGCAAGTGAGTTAGCGCAATGGCTGTCAGAGTATCCCAAACTGATAGAAGTTGTAAGAAACAACCCACGAGCAGCAGATTATCTATCTAAACGTAGACCTAATCCGCTGTATGTCAACAAACAAGTAGATGAGGAAACATGGAAGAACATAACGGATCAACTGAAGTAAGTTTTACTAACGATATTCCTCGTACTCGTGTGCGATTAGTTAATTGGCATGACGTTATGCGTCAGATTGACGAGTCGGCTATCACTAATCCGGGTGCTTGGGGTGCTGTTGGTGAGTTCGATCAGTCAGTTAGGACTCACATTCGTGCTGGTAGGTACAAGCATATTGATCCTTTGAAGTATGAAGTAACGACTAAACGTGCTGGTGATAAGCCTAACCGTGCGATTGTTTACATGCGGAAAAGGCCAACGAATGAAGTTGCCTAAAAAAATAGATAGTTGGGAGAAGATACTAGCGAGGTTCATCGTTGCTAGTGGCTTGCCTTACTTTTTTTGGGATGGTGCTTCAAGGCGTTTTAAGGGCATCTACGGGTGGAGTTTCGCCCGTGTGTCACCAAGGAATCATGGTGGGTGGAATCGTGTCCCTGAAGCCTTCAGATTTCTCGAGAAACGTAGTGACATGCCGGTGATCGTGTTCCTTGCATCGAAAGATAACGGAGAAACTATTGACGACTCTTACGTTTTGATGCGTTTGTCCACATTTGTACCATTTTTAATTAACAAAGTAGAAAGTGACCCCGAACGTCACATAAGAAAGGAAAAATAATGTCATTATCAACAGTCGCAGGTGAGTTTGGATTAGTTAACGACCCTGAAATTAAATTCACAGAGAACGGTAAGGCTTGGGCTAAATTCCGTGGTGTCACGAAGGAACGTATTCGTGACTCAAGTGGTAACTGGACAGATGGTAAAGCAACTTTCATTGACGTTCTTTGCTTCGGTAAAGAGGCTGAAAACTTGGCTGAAAGTGTACTAAAGGGTGACTCTGTTGTCATTGTTGGTAAGTTGCAGCAACGTGAGTACGCTGATAGTGAAGGCAACAACAAGGTTATCTATCAAGTAATGGCTGACCTTATTGGACCATCATTGAAGTGGACACCAGCAAAAACACCTAAGATTCTTGATGCTGCTAACGGTGTGAGTGCTATCAAAGAAGCATTTGACGCTGTATCAGTTGACTTAGCACCATTTTAAGTATAAATTAAGTAGTCCCCGAGGAGGATAACCCCTCCATCGGGGACTACAAATACACAGTAGCGGCTGTGCAAGATGGATTATTGCATAAGTCGCTCCTAATCTCAATGAGAGGAGCGCCGTGAGTATAAAAATAATGTCGTGGGTTCTTGACCATTCACCCTATGAGGGTAAGGCAAGGCTTATCCACGTTGTTCTCGCTGACCATGCCAATGACGAAGGTGTCTGTTGGCCTAGACAAGATCAAATCGCTAATCGTGCAGGCTGTTCTGTTGAGCATGTCCGTGTGACAGTAAAGCAAATGGTCGCTGATGGGTATGTTGAGTTGGTTTCTATCTCAAAAGGTAGAGGTTCATCTCACCGTTACCTACTTAAAAACCCCAAGTCAGTTGGGGTATCAGGTCATGGATCACCCCAAGTGGACGGGCTATCACCCCAAGTGGACGGGTCTATCACCCCAAATCCCTCCCCTAATAACCGTCAAGAACCATCAATAACCATAAGTAAGGTGGCTTGCCCTTACTGTCGTAAGAAGATAGACAAGGACAGGGCACACAACTGCTCAGCAATGAATCAACTAATGAGATAACAAGGAGAAAAAATGTACATTACATTATCACAACACGGAATCAAACCAGATATAGAAGTTGATTACAGGAAAGACTTTAACACCTACGTTTTAAGACTTTCTAACTACACACATATCGGTATGAGTCAGGAAGAAATAGAAAATCTTTACCATCAAGTTCTTAACGCAATGATGTACAAGTCTTACTTAGAAACAGAGGAGGTTATTGAACCGTCATGGGAAAACTAAAAGATCTACACCTGTCAACAGACACACCACCGGAGGACGAAGATGAGTAGCACCGAATGGCAAGACGCTCTGCTCTATCACGCAGCATGGGGTCATGCGAAAGAAGTGTTCTCTGAAACGTCTATAGATGATTTTGATCCCGGTGACAGGCAGAATCTATTCGCCATAATGGAACGTGGATACCTAACAGGGGAACTAAACCCTGCATGGGTAGGTGGAGAGGTAGTAAAGGTAGGTAAGCCATCACAATCTTTCACATCCAGCGTTCTTACTAACGGATTCACGGGGACTGTTGCGTACTACGCATCACGACTCAGAGATGAAACATCGAAAAGATATGTCACCGCAGCCTTGACAAGGGGGCTGCAAAAATTATCTTCAAACGAAACCGTTACTGATGAAGTTGTTATGGAAGTACAAACAGAACTACAGTCAATGCCTAAACCATCAACAACGAACGATGATACTTGGACTCTCGAAGACATCATGGGATTATCAATTGAAGAAACACAGTTCACTATTCCTGGGTTACTTAAACGCAACGAACGCCTAGTACTAACTGGCTCTGAAGGTGGAGGTAAATCAGTATTCATCTACCAGATGCTTACAGGTGCAGCGTTTGGTGTTGATACTTTCAGCCTTGATCGTATGGAACCTAAGCGAGTACTGTTCATGGACGTTGAGAACAACGAGATGCAGGCACGATCTAACCTAGACAAGATAGTACCTGTACTAAGAGAGATGGTTCCTGACGCTCAACCTGAATGGCGTTCAATGAAACGCAGAGTAGTTGATCTCATGTCACCCAAAGATAGAACAGATGTTATACGCAGAGTCATGCACTACTCACCAGACATTCTTTACATGGGTACTGCATACAAACTAACTGACGTTAGTGACGACACGCATAGATCAGTACGAGCAATTCAATCCGTTGTTGACCGCATCAGACAAGAGGTTGACTGTAGCGTGATAGTAGAACATCATGCAGGACATGGAACTATGAACGACCGCAACAACATGCGACCAGAAGGATCGTCCTACTGGTTGCGGTGGCCTGACTTCGGTTACGGTATGCAGCCATTGACTACAGAAAATGGACGCAGACTAATGAGGTTAGGTCCGTGGCGTGGTGACAGGGCAACAGATCGTAACTTCCCAGTAGCAGTCAAGCAATCAGATGTATTGCCTTGGTCGCCTGTTTACGCAGATGAATGGGAAGCAATGTACGCAGACAAGTACGACAAATAACAAGGAGGCAACAATGAGTTACGCAGCAGATGGACCGTTAGAACCAAACCGGCCTGAAGAAGTGCAAGAAACCTTTCTACCAGATGTACTGGGTTACAAAGTGCTTGCTACTGAATGGTCAGACGATACATACACACTAAATATTTATCGTATTGATGAATGGGAGTCTGAAGATGTTATTCAAGACCGTGAAGTTATTTGGGATTGGCTTCCTGACACAGACAAGATACGCGAAATTATAGAAGAGACATTAGAAGAACGAGCAGACAGGAGTATGGACTGAGCGAACAGCGCGAAACCCCGGGCCTTGCCATCCGACAGGAAATCCCGAGGCTCACTTCCGTGTCCACGCGAGGCCCACAGCAATAATCCAATGTTACACGAGCAGACAGGAGCATGATATGACTCACCCAATGGACCCACCAGAACCAACAGAACATGATGATGATAGTAGAAGTTTTTGTTTCAAGTGTGGATATTTCAGTTGTCAATGTGATGCAGCATACGAAAATTGGAGAGAATCAAAATGGTAAACACAGTTCTCCCTTACGCAGGGACATCAGGTTGGAGTGGCACAGATACCAGTAAAGAACGTGCCACAACTAACGACAGGAACGGAAAAACCTTTGACAATCAAGCCTATACACTAGGATCATTGTACGGAAGGTTAGAAAAAGGTATGACTTGGAAGGAGTTGTCGGAACAAACAGGATGGCATCACGGCACATCATCAAGTGTGTTGAGCGTTCTTCACAAAGCAGAACGTATCTATCGGTTAAAGGAACGCCGAGAAGGATGCCGGGTCTATGTCTATCCCGATTACTTAAACGGTAGGGAACACGACATGCAAGGCCGAAAGCCAAAGGAATGTCCTAACTGTGGACACTCCCTGTAACTTTAGGAGTAAACATGATCGCTTTATTAGTCGCTGCCGTTATCGCAGTAGCACCTGTACAAGTATCAACACAAACAATTGGATACGCTGAAAGTTCGTACCAAGGAAAGTGGTATCACCCTAAATGGGAAAAAGTACGCAAGTGCATCATGTACCACGAGTCTCGTTTCAATTACAAGGCAAAAAACAAAACATCATCAGCAAGAGGGGCGTACCAATTTCTCGATTCTCAATGGAGAGAAGGGTTAGTTTGGATGATGCTTGACGAAGGAGGAAATATAAAAGAAATAAAATCTCTTCGTAACAAACCAATTCATAAATGGAATCGCTACTATCAAGATCGGTCTTTCTTCACAGCATGGAGGCATGGTGCTGGTAAGAAGCATTGGTCACTACAAGCGCACAGGTGCTACTAAGGAGAGGTAATGCTTAACCCTGACACATATGATCCAAAGCCTAAGAAAAGGTATGTTGAAGATACATTCTGTCCTCATTGCTATACCAATGGTTATCCGACTAACCGTTATTTGTATCGCTGCAACAATATTGAGTGCGGAAGATACTTCTAATGAGCAACCCACAAAAAAACAAAGGAAGCGCATATGAGCGAAATATTGTTAATTATCTTAGAAGTGCTGGCTTTGACGCTGATAGGACTCGCGCTGGGTGGACTGATGATAGGGGTGATATACATGGTGTCACCGACAGCGAGGGTAAGCCTTTCACGTTTGAGTGCAAGAACCATAGACGAGACAACCTTCCCGGTTGGGTCGTGGAACTTGAACGTGAGATTGCTAACGCAGGAGGAGACATCGGTGTTGTTGTCCACAAGAAACACGGAACAGCGAAACCTGAAGATCAATACGCCACGCTCCCATTTGAAATGTTAGTGCGACTCATCAAGAAAGCAGGATACAAATGATTAGTTTGTTGACTGAACCTGAAATGGTTATCTTCTATGTTGGTGGTGGAATCGCTTTAATTGTTGGTGTGTTATATGGATTGTTCTCTAAATGAAATTCAGCACAAGAGTAAGAGACAAAATAAAAAACAGGGCACATGGATCGTGTGAAGTATGCGGATTCACTATTGGATACAGCGCACAGATTCATCATAGGAAGCCACGCGGTATGGGTGGTACTAAATCAGAGCAGTCGGGTTCCATGAGCAACGGTTTGTTTGTACACCCTAAGTGCCACGCTCAGATTGAAAGCGATAGAAATAAAGCAATGAGTATGGGATTTCTCATGTATCAAGGGGATGATCCCAGCAATGTTCCAGTAAAGTTGTGGTATGGGTGGCACTACTTGAACAATGACGGTAGTGTCACTCAATACCAGAAGGAAGTTGATCGAGGGGAAGCGTCACTTCCTTCTGGTCTAAATGCTTTTACGAATGTCGAAAGTGTTCTCAAGGACAAGAACATCCAAGGGGTTGAAGACGTTGTTCTCAACGCTATACATGCGGATGAATCTTAGAACAGCCCTTCGACTGATTCCTAGTTTGAGTGAAATGAGATCGGTAGGTATTCCCTGCACTTTGGCTTGGTAGCAAGCCTTCTTCAAGGAGTCCGATAATCGGGCACTTACCTTCTCTGAGATTTTGGATAGCGAGTACATTCGCTGTTCAATGTCAGACTCAACATCTATTGTGTCAAACATGTTAGCAATGTTGTCCGACATAAACGAACCCTTGATATAAGACATGAATGTATGGTACAGTACGTTCAAACAAAACAACAAAGGAGTAGCGGATGTTAAACGATAAACAATATGAGCAATTACTTAAGCCACTTAACCCTGCGCGTATAGCCAAAAGAAGTGGTGGTGGAAGGCAACTGTCCTACCTAGAAGCATGGGATGTTAAAGCCCACCTGAACCGCATCTTCGGTTTCCTTAACTGGTCATCAGATGTAATTGAATCCTCACTCGCTTTCGAGGAGAAGAACGAAAAAGGTCAATGGCATATCGGGTACAAGGTGACACTTCGCCTAAGCATTAGTGGCTCTGGAGATGAATGGTTACGAACTACCTACACAGAATCCGCTGTTGGATTCTCCACCCTCCCATCTAGGGGAGAGGCACACGACATGGCTATCAAGACTGCTGAATCTGATGCGCTTAAACGTGCAGCAATTAATCTAGGTACTCAGTTTGGTCTATCGCTATACAACAATGGTTCCCCTAAAGATGTAGTTGGTACGACATTGGATCGTGATTCTGTGGATAACGTGGTGGTAGTTGATCCTGTCGTTGAGGAAGAGCCTGAAGATAACGTGTGGATAACTGAGATGACGACTGCTGTTGAGGCTAAGAGTGTCCCCGATCTCCTTGACATAAAGAAGAGAATGAACGATAATGGAGTTAACGATTTAGTTTACCAAGGTGTCACTCTCGCCAAATGGTTAGACAAAGCAGTCATATCCGCAGGAAAGAAATAACAAGGAGACAACATGGACTACAGCATCGCAATAGACACAGCAATAAAAGCCTACATGGACAACTCTGACCGATCCGTACAAGCAAGCGAAGGCCGACTCGGACCATCAGACATAGGGTTCTGTAGACAAAAAGCAGCCCTAATGACAAAAGGTGTAGCCGCTACAGACTCAAGCCCTAAGTGGGCAGCAGCAGTAGGCACATCCATCCACAACTATGTAGAAGCAGCAATCAAAGGACTCTACCCAGCATGGATACTCGGCTCAATAGATAACCTTTCAGTAACCGCTACCCTACCAAGTGGGTCAGAAATCAGCGGTCACCCTGACATTGTTATCCCAGAAGAAAATACCATCCTTGATATAAAAACCGTAGATGGATTCGCTTGGGTAAAACGCAACGGAACCAGCCAACAACACAAATATCAGCGTCACTTATACGCAATGGGTTGTGTAGCAGCAGGAATATTCGACCCAGACAAGCCCGTATGGGTAGGAAATATCTACTTTGATAGGTCAGGTAAAGAACAACAACCCCTAACATTCATCGAAGAAATGGATCACACCCTCACAGACGAAATAGATTCATGGGTACAAGACGTTGTATACGCAGTCAAAAACAACGAAGACGCAAGCCGTGACATACCAGCAGCGGTATGCGAAAAGATATGCTCACACTTCACAGCCTGCCGTGGAGAACTAGAAATGTACAATGGTGGAGACATAATCACAGATACCGAAACACTCACAGCGATAGATATGTACGTCAAAGCCAGAGAAACATCCAAGCAAGCAGAACAAGAAAAGAAAGAAGCACAACTAAGACTCCAAGGCATCAACGGCAGCGACGGATCACATCAAGTAAGATGGGTAGAAGTAGCACCCACAACCGTCAACTCATTCCAGAAAGACGGATACATGAGACTAGACGTTCGTAAACTACGCAAAACTTCCTGACACCCCCCTGTCAGGATAAATGAACCCCACCCGGTTTTCTCCTTGTTGTCCGGGTGGGGTTCTCCCATATCAATTCCGACCTCGGGGGGCTTAACATAACGAAGTGGCTGGCTTATAGCGCACATAAACCGGGTTAATGCCCTCTCTGTGCGACTTTTGGAGGGTATTGAATGTGATAATTGCCGGCTGTTAAGTGTGATAATTGATAGTTTTAACGATCCCAAGGATCTAGTTTATCTTCCAAAAACTCCATCTCATCCTCACGAACACACTCTGCACACAACAAATACCAACCCCTATGTGCTAAACCACCGGGCTGCTTACAACGATCACACGCTACTGAAGGCTCTTCCATTAGTCTTCATCTTGATCCGAATCAATCAACTGCCATGCGTTTGTTTCAACCATAGAGTTCAATGATTCTTTCCACAGGTTATTCACACGCTTAATAAGGTCATCCGCTACATCAGGATTCCACGATGCACCCTCAGCGATAAGTTCCACACACAACTCACCGTACACAACCTTCGCTATCAGGTTTTTACTTATTGCCATGACTATACCTCGCCATTGAATCGTGGATAAGAAAGTACGCGACACCATCAACAGCGTTATCCCTGCTATAGCCAGCCTTAGAACGGCTAATCTTAAGCAGAACCATCATTAACGAAACATCTTCTTTAGTTATAGGAATATTTAAATACCCGCTCCACATGTCTGCTATGCGTTGCAGGTTATCTTCTGGGGGACCATACGAATCGTTACGGTCTTCATCTACTAAACGAATAGCGTCTACAGCAACTGTTGGATCTATCACCACGAGTACCTATGCCCCTCTACAACGAATGATTTGTTATCAATATAAATAAGTGATGGTGATACTTTATTACCATCCACATACAAAACGCCGAAGGCTTGCTGCCAGTTATGTGTTTTTGTGTATTTTGCTTGGTTGAAGTCCATGAGACATCCGACTTCCATCCCATACATGGTTCGGGTTATTTTGCCATTAACACTCTGGGTGTGAGGACGGAGACCGGCTCGATGCGTGTGCCCACAAGCAACACTCATTCCCACTTTTTGGGTCAGTCCCCACGCGGTTTGGCCGGGAACCCCACTCACACCAGCCTCATCACCGTGCATAACAACCCAGTTAGGTGCTACCCGAAAGGCTTCCTCATGGTAGGTGATATTTAGATCATCAAGGCGCAGGAAGTTCCTTAGATCCAACTCAGGTAGCCCCAGAAGGCCCGGCAAGCGGCCTGTAAGGGCATTTAAGAGGCGGTCGGTATGATTAGACCGGATACAATGATCCACCCCCAGATTGGCTAATATCTCCACCGTCATGTCACGGTCACGCCCAATTGTTCGCTCCCACTCACCGGCCTTGCCCTGAGTCCAGCGCCCAATTTGAGGCAAATCAATCTCATCACCCACCGTAACAACAATGTCATCAGGCGCTCTAAGATCAGAAATAGCCTGAGCAACAGCGTCAACAGCCCGCTTATCGTGGAAAGGAACCTGTAAATCGCTGATTAACCAGACTCTATGGGACATTAAAGGATCATATCACCCAATTTATTTTTTGGGGTTCATTTCTCAATGTCTCCTTTGCTCGCTAACAAGGCCACGATAGCCCCCAAAAGTGCGAGCATCCCACCACTCAAAACAGGATCAAGCACTCTGTCTCTGATCGTGATTGTCAGCAGAACGAGTATGAACGTGATTGGCACTGTGACAACCAACATGAACTTCAACCATTCGTCTGGTTCAAATCTTCTCACTCCACTGACCCCTTCGGCAACGAGAAGATTTTTTCGTGGGCGCGTGGGCCATACTTGCCCTTGTCTTCCATGTTCGTATTGGCATTGAAAGATTCAACTGCCTTGCGGGGGTAGCCCTGCTCCCCCTTCACCGGGTCACCCGAGAAATGGCCTAAGTCCTTCAAGCGGCAAGCCAGTCTCCACGCCGCAGGATTCTTCAATGACGAATCGGCTTCGGCGGCGTAGATTCCTTCAATATCAGGAACTTTGCCGTCCCACATTTCGTTGCTGCCGTACTCATCAAACTTACCTTGAACAAACTTGTTGCTCGCCTGAATGTCATTCTTCCGTGACCCAGCCCAGTCTTTGTGGCGTGGGAAGTAATAAGTTGAAAGATCTTTCCAGCCATAGAGTTCTTTGAGGGTCATTGCTAACTTAGTTAGTGTTTGCCATTGTGCTTCAGTGAAGTCATTCTTCTTACCCTTGGACGCGATCTCAACACCCATCAAATAGCCGTTAGCCGAGTCCTTGGGTATGTTGTGACCACTCCATTCCGTACCAGAAAAGTCGCCTTTGCCAGCGTGGTAGCACTGAGTGTAAGCCATGATGTCGAGTTGACCGCAGCGCCTGAGGAAGAACTGTGAAGCGGGAGAGTTGAAGTCAGGATGCCGCCAAACATATTTAGCGCCGTTCTCGTCCTTGCTGCAATCCTTGTTGTCTTTCGCTTCCGTGGATTCGGTTGCGGCTCCGCCGTTATGATGCAGTAAGAGACCTTGCGGGTTCCCATTTTTTCCTGCCCAGCCAGAGCGACCATTCCAGTCAGTCTTATCCCAATCTTTCCACCACTTCAAGCCCGGTTCGATACCTGCTGCTTTGATAGCAGCCTTGAATTCATCTTTGTTTACTGTCTTCATTTCCAGTGCCTCTCAATCGCTTGCATCATGTACGTTCCCGGACCAATCCATGCTCCACCTAAATCCTCCCGGTCGTAGGCATACCAGATAACAACCGATGCGCCACGATCAGCGATCTTCGCCGTGTACTGCTCAACCTTCTCCTTCGATATTCCATTGGACAGGAGACCAAGAGCAGTCTCAGTCACCCAAATCGTTGAAGATTTCTTGCCCGGATTTTTTGGAGCCTTCATTTTCTTTAGCAGCGCCTTCGTTTCATCGAAGTAATCTATCCACTGTGACGCTTGATTCGTACTACCTTCAGGGTAAGAGTGAATGGCAAAGAAGTCAACGCCGCCCCAGTTCTTACGCTTAGACAGTTCTGTCAGGAACTTCTCAGCCTTCTTCAAGCCACCGCTAGTTTCACGGGGCAGGATAGAGCAAGCACCAACGAGAGCCTTTGGGTCGTTGCTTTTAATAATGCGGTTAGCATCATCAGTCATCTTCGCGAGATCCTTACGATTCTTGTCGTCCCACGGGTACATGAATTCGGAGAGTTGACACTCATTCCACACCTCATACGAATGAATACGTCCCTTGTATCTATCGCTCAGCGCCCACACGAAAGGCTTCCAACTGTTATCGGGGTCACCGGGCAG
>ERZ888423.2282-NODE-2282-length-14593-cov-6.155455_pt1 | contig 14593 bp, 14 predicted proteins | sample MGYA00520523_ERZ888423 | MGnify/ENA primary metagenome ERZ888423 (study PRJEB32303, sample SAMEA104408611) | aquatic metagenome | biome: Brackish water; feature: Pelagic; material: water | place: Baltic Sea | collected 2014-06-08T10:24:00 | depth 30,27 m ...
TTGAGATGAAAGTTTAATCGTCACAGCGTATTATGACGCATAGTGTTTAGGAATGTAAAAAAGATGAAATTTATTTATAAGCCCTTTGTTGTAAGCCTGAGTGTTTGGTTGGTTGGTTGTTCTGGGGCCGTGCCAGGTAAGTCACCCACTCTAGAGTTTCGTTCAGCCAATTCACTTCAGGTTGTTTTTGATCGTGCGGTGGCTCAGGCTAAGTATTGTTGGTCAACTGACGCGCGTATACCTATTGATGGCAAAGTGGCGTTAAACGGTCGTACCGCTCAAGTGCGTGCCATGGGCGAATTTGGTCGTACCGCTTTTGGTCGGGTTGATATTGAGGCCATTGACGCCAACTCAAGTTTTGTGACCGTTTCAGTCATTGGAGTTGATGCTTGGAACGATAGAGCTTTACCCGCTATGAAAGACGCGATTGAATTTGGTGTACCAAGCTGCACAGCTTATTTTCCAACTGAAAAATCTGGCGTTAAAAAATAGTTTTATTTGCAATAAAAACAATGAGTCGTCACAAAATAAACGGTCGTTCCAAATGAATGAGTTGTTTTTAATATTTTTTACGACATCAATTTAATTTTGAAATCTTTTCCAAAAGATTACTCAGTTCATAACAAATTAATTTTGCCAACACATCAAGGTATCGTCACAATGTTGAAATTACAAATCACTGAATCTGTTAAAACTGCCATGCGAGCAAAAGCTGCTGAGCGTTTAACCACTTTAAGGTTTTTACAAGCTGCCATCAAACAAAAAGAAGTTGACGAGCGCATTGAACTTGATGACGCTCAAGTGATTACAATTATTGAAAAACAAATTAAACAACGCCGCGAATCAATTGCTGCGTACGACAAAGCAGGTCGAGTTGAAACGGCCGACCAAGAGCGCGCTGAAATTGTCGTTTTGCAAGAGTTCTTGCCACAAGCTGCCAGCGATGAAGAAATTGCACAAGTCATTGAGCAAGCTATTGTTGAGGTTAAAGGGCAGGGCGTAGAAGGGCCTGCCGCAATGGGTAAAGTGATGGCCATACTGAAAGCAAAGTTGGCAGGTCGTGCTGAAATGGCTGTGTTGTCACAGCGCGTTAAAAGCCTTTTTAATTAATTTACTTTGATCGCAGTCGTTTGCTTAGATAACGCTCATTATTTCAGTAAGTGCTACTTAAATTTACATTTAATATTATATACTTAATGATTAATGTTAAAGCTTTGTCTTAATGTTTGTGTTTAATGTGGATTGCGATGCCAGCCCAACTGATATTGCTGCGGTAAAAACTGCCAGCTAACTGACTTGTTTGGGGTGATGAACCCTGGGGCGAAGCTTTGTTCATTGAACAAAATACGACCATCAATATGTTGCATCAGTACGGTTGTGCAGCGCGTACCATAGTCCTGCCCAACAATAAAGGGTGTGGCCAATTGTCGTTCTCTTTCTAACAATAAACCTGTTCGGGGTAGTTCGTCATCAGGCACGGGGGTGGTGTTGTGCATGATTTGAGTAAGTGTTTGTAAGCAAGGCTCAGTATTCTGCTTTTGACATTGCAGTAGATAATTTTTTACAGCATCTCGTGAAAGGGTCAGTTTAGGCCACGGGGTATTAAAAAAAGCATTCGATAAACCCCATACACCGGCGGCAATGGGTCGTATGAACTCAGCTTGGCTCAAGATAACTTGTCGATTCGAGGCGACATATAAGCCCGATTGGTCACCCACCAGTAAATTAAAGCCGCTGTACATATGAGCCTGATCGGCTAAAGCCTGAAGGTAATGCAATGGTTTTTGCGGCTCCATTAAAAAGTTTGAAACCAACTTCCCCCGAGACGTAGCAGTTTGCTGAGCGACTAAGGGCTCACGATAGTTGGTGAGTAAAGAAAATTGACCTAATTGTGTCACCCCAAACCAACTACCACCAGCCACTAAATCTTTTCCCGCCAAAATGTGGGGGTTTGTTGACCAAGGTTGAGCGGCCAGAGTGGGACGGGCATGATACTCATCACGGTTAGCCAAAATGATTAAGGGCCAATCTTTGAGTACTTGATAAGCAATAATGGCTAGGCACATTTGAAGTTAATATATTAAGTTAACGCAAGGTTAAGGTTATTTCGTTTTTTATATCGGTATTGACATCATCATGTATGAGGTTTGTTGAACTCAGGCTTTAGAACTCAGACTTTTGGGAGAGCTTATATTTAATTTCAAACGTGCGCTTGGGTGGTTCACAATGTAGATCCCCACGATTACCATCACAGCACCGAAAATAAAGTGTGTATGTAATGCTTCACCGAGCAACCAAACCCCGAACATCACCCCAATGATGGGGGTAATAAAACTAAACGTGGCCAATTTCGACGCCATATAGCGCTTGAGTAACCAAAACCAAATGAGTAAAGTAAAAAATGAAATGAGTACCCCTTGTGCGGTGACAGCCATGATGACTAAAGGCGTCCAGTTAACGGTTAGTTGATTCATTAGCATTGCCGCAAAAAATAAACCTATACAAGCTGTTAAAAGCTGATACAGGGTAGTTTGAGCGGCAGGTATAGTGTTTAGACGGGTGCAACGTAAAACGACCGTTGTCATACCCCAAGCCAACCCTGCTAACAGGCTTAACATGTCGCCCAATAAAATATTTGCATTAATTTTCTGACTAATTAAGCCCCCTAAAAAGGCTGTTCCAATACCGCTGAAACAAACTAAAATGCCACACCATTGGGCTCTACTCAACCTCTCTTCGGGTAAGAAAGTATGCAACCCAAGTGCGGTAAAAATGGGCGCGGTATACAAAAAAACCACCATATGTGAGGCACTTGTTAATCGTAAACCTTCACCAATGAACCAGAACTCGACAGTAAACAGCGCACCAACCATCAACCCAGCTTGCCAAGGGCCACGATGTAGAGCAAAAGATATTTTTTGATGCCACATAAAAAGTGACAGTAATACGATGCCGACTGCTGAGCGAGCAGAAATTTGCAAAACGGGTGACATATCAGCCGCGATAAGTTTGACTACTGACTGTTGTGCCCCCCATAGCGTACAAAGCAATAGCATCAAAGATATGGCGAGTAAATCGAGTTCTTTTTTTCGGGTGGGCATGGAAAAATAATTTATGTATTAATTTGGTTCGAATGAGTCGGTTTAGAGCATTCGAACCCTAACAAACATTAAACTACGTTATTCGTATTAAATCGTTTAGATTAGTCTTAAAACTGTCTTTATTTTTATAACCCTCATGTTTTGGTTTTTTTTCAATGCTTGAACAACAACACGCCACACCCTCTGCAAGCGCGTCTTTATCTGAGTGGCTGCATTACCTAGATGGGTTACACCCTAGCGAAATTGATATGGGTTTAGACCGTATTAAAAAAGTAGCGCAACATTTGGCGCTTGATACCTCTTCAATTAAAATTGTTGTGGCAGGCACAAACGGCAAAGGTTCAACCTGTGCCATGCTCGAGTCGATTTTGCTTGCTGCGGGTTATAAAGTGGGCCTCTATACATCGCCTCACTTAGTTGATTTTAATGAAAGAGCAAGAATTCAAGGTGACGCTTTACAAGATGAAGCCTTTGTTGCAGCTTTTGTAAAAGTCGAGCAAGCGCGCATGTTGGTAAACGAGTCGTTAACCTACTTTGAATTCACAACATTGGCTGTTTTGCATGTTTTTGCACACGCTAACTTAGATGTGATGGTTCTTGAGGTCGGTCTAGGGGGCAGGCTCGATGCGGTTAATATTGTTGACGCCGATTGTTCAATTGTGACCAGCATTGCGCTCGATCACATGAACTATTTAGGCAATACGCGCGAAAAAATTGGTTTTGAAAAAGCGCACGTTTTTCGACCGCATCGCCCCGCTATTTGTGCTGATCCCGTGCCGCCACAGTCTTTGCTCGATTATGCCCAAGAAATTGAAGCTGATTTATGGTTAATTGGAAAAGACTTCAATTATTCTGGTGACAAACAACAATGGGCCTTTGCCGGACGCGGTAAACGACGCAATGCATTGGCTTACCCCGCCCTTCGTGGCGCCAATCAGTTGCTCAATGCCGCAGGTGCTTTAGCTGCTCTTGAGGCTTTGGGTGATCGCTTAGCGGTGCCACAGCAGGCCGTTAGACAAGGGCTTATACAAGCTGCACTGCCGGGTCGTTTTCAAATTATGCCTGGTCAGCCCACCGTCATTTTAGATGTAGCACATAATCCGCACGCTACAGCTGTACTTGAAAAGAATATCAGTAATATGGGGTTTGCACCCTTTACCTATGCAGTGTTTGGTATGTTGTCTGATAAAGATATAGAAGGGGTTGTGCAGGCGATAAGCCCACGAATAGATGGCTGGTTTTGTTGTGACTTACCAGGTTCTAGGGGGCTGTCTGGCTCAGATTTGGTGACAAGAGTTAGATCCTCTGTTGTCCCCACTTCCGACCAAGTCGAAACCCCCCCAACAATTGAGTCGTGCGGTTCACCGGAACAGGCATACTCACTCGCTTTAGCTCGGGCAAACCCGAATGATAGAATTGTCGTGTTTGGTTCTTTTTTAACGGTTTCGGCCATTTTACAAAGTTTGAATAAACGGTCTAACAAAGCTTAGTTAAATTCTGTTTTAATTCTTTGTATGACATGACGTCCTGATATGAACCATTTCTTTTATTTGTGTTTACATAACAAGGTTTGACTCAATGGGCCTTTTCTCTAGAAAAGAATCAACATCTCATCGTCGTCCGGTCGGGCGCACCCGTCCTTCGGTTTCAAGTGAAGCCCAAGCGGCCGAGTTGCGCGTGAAGGCGAGGCGCCGGTTAGCAGGGGCAGTTGCAATCGTATTGTGTGCCATCATTGTCTTACCCATGTTGCTTGATGGCGAACCCATCAAGGTGCCCGCCAACATAGAAGTGACAATTCCAAGCCATAACGCCCCTTTCAACCCTGATTTACCAACGTCGGCCTCACAAGCTGAAGGGGTAACGGCTACTGATTTAACGGGTGAGTTGGCAGTTAAACCCTCCACTGGCTCAACTGTTCAGAAAGTCGATTTAAGCAATGTTGATGTAAACAAAGGCATACTTACCCCGGCAACACCTCAAAAGGCACCTGCTCAAAGCGAGGTCAGTAAGCCTGTTGTAACAGATACTAAACCTTTACCGCCTGTCATACCCACTCCGTCTGCCCGCTCTGATGAGGGCGCTCGAGCAAGGGCAATTTTAGAGGGGCGAACCGTTCCGTCAGCAGAGTCTCGTTCTGTTCAGACAACCCCTTCTATTAAAGAAAGTTTAGTGGTTCAAGTCGCATCGTACAGTGCACAAGTTGATGCCCAAGCCCGCAGTGAAACACTTAAAGGGCAAGGTATTACAAACGCTTATGTTGAACCGGTCATGGTAAATGGTAAGCAGGTCTTTCGTCTTCGTGTAGGACCATTTTCAAGCCGAGAAGCGGCCCAGGCTGGTCAGGCAAGACTACGTACACTAGGCTACGCTAACGGTTTTATTACTACACAGTGACCGCTTTTGATTTCGGCGTGTTGGGTATCATTGGGGTCTCGTTTGTTTTGGGCCTCATGAGAGGTTTAATCAAAGAAGTACTCTCTATTGTTGCGTATGGTCTGGCTTTTTTAGCCGCTGTTTGGTGGGGGCCAGCACTTTCTAACCAATGGGTGTTGCATTGGGTCAATCAAGACTATTTACGTATTGGCATTGCTTATTTTGCTCTATTTGTGGCCACTCTGTTATCAGTTGGTCTGGTCAATATGGCTTTAGCGGCCATGATTCGGGGTACTGGTCTGTCACCGGCTGATCGGGGTCTAGGTGGTTTATTCGGTATTGTCAGAGGCTTATTGTTGGTGCTAATTGTTGTGACCCTGGTCGGCTATACCCCCTTGACGCAAGAGCCATGGTGGCAAAATGCGTCGTTGTCTAAACAGGTGACTGGCATTATTCATCTCATTGGTCAAAAGCTTCCAGCGCCAATGAATCAGTGGTTACCCTTTTAAATTTATAGTTTCATTCCAAGGTCAATTATGTGCGGAATTGTTGGTGTGGTGAGTCATGGTCCGGTTAATCAACTACTCTATGACAGTTTGTTGTTGTTGCAGCATCGCGGGCAAGACGCAGCTGGTATTGCAACATCAGATGGTAGAAATTTTAATATGTTTAAGGGCCATGGCTTGGTACGTGATGTGTTTCGCACGCGCAGCATGCGATCATTGCCTGGATTTAGTGGCATTGCACAAGTTCGCTACCCAACAGCCGGGTCTAGCGAAAGTGCTGAGGAAGCTCAACCGTTTTACGTCAATGCGCCGTTTGGCCTAACTTTTACGCACAACGGTAACTTAACAAATTGGCGTGAATTACGCGAAGCTTTGTTTCGCGTTGACCAACGCCACATTAATACCAATTCTGACTCTGAAGTGCTGCTAAATGTCTTGGCGCACGAACTTCAGCGTGCCGCTAATGGCGTTTCGTTAGACCCTGACGCTATATTCAGGGCTGTGGAAGGCTTGCACAGACGGGTGAAAGGGGCGTATGCGGTCACAGCGCAAATTTCCGGTTATGGCGTGTTGGCATTTCGAGACCCACACGGCATCAGACCCCTCTGTTTGGGTCGTCATTTATCTGATGAGGGCATTACCTACATGATTGCCTCTGAGTCGGTAGCCCTTGAGGGCTCTGGTTTTGAGTTCGTACGAGATGTGCTACCAGGCGAAGCCATTTTCATTTCGCTTGACGGCGAAGTATTCAGTCAAGAGTCTGCTATCAAGAAACAGCATGCACCCTGTATTTTTGAGTATGTTTATTTCGCACGCCCCGACTCAGTGATAGAAGGGGTGTCGGTTTATGCATCTCGCTTGCGTATGGGCGAATATTTGGCTGATAAAGTGGCTAAAACCTTACCCCTTGGTGAAATTGATGTGGTTATGCCTATACCCGACTCATCGCGGCCAGCTGCTATGCAATTGGCCGCACGTTTAAATTTAGAGTATCGCGAAGGCCTCATTAAAAACCGATATGTAGGACGTACCTTCATTATGCCGGGACAAGCTGTTCGAAAAAAATCTGTACGTCAAAAGCTCAACACGATTGGTCAAGAGTTCAAAGGTAAAAATGTATTGTTGGTTGACGACTCAATTGTCAGAGGTACAACCAGTCAAGAAATTGTAGAAATGGCCCGTGCAGCCGGTGCAAACAAGGTCTATATGGCTTCAGCAGCTCCACCCGTTCGTTTTCCGAACGTTTATGGCATTGATATGCCAACCCAAACCGAGTTAATTGCCTACGGACGAGAAGACGATGAAATTGCTCGGTTAATCGGAGCTGATGCCTTGGTTTACCAAGATATTGCAGATATGCAACGTTCAGTGTCCGACTTGAACCCAGCCTTAAAGTCGTTTGATACCTCTTGTTTCACAGGGGAATATGTAACGGGCGACATCACCCCAGAATACCTTGCACGGCTGTCAACAGACCGTAGTCATCAACATGAAGGCAACGGGTTACAGTTTAATTTGGGTTACGGGGCAAACGACAACTGAGGTACAAAGTAAGGGTCGCGGCAATGGCTTGCAATGAGAAAAGCAGAATTGCCCAAACTGCATACTCAACGCCTAAAACCGTGACACGAGCATCAGCGCACGTTGCATAAATGCCGAATAGCTCGGGCAGGGCGCTTTCTAAGCCTGAGCGTGTCATAAAGATATCAGCAAAGGTTTGGGCGCAAGAAAATTGTTTTGATGCAACGTTTATTTGATAGGTAGCGCTGGCAACCCCCCCAAAGCTGGTCAATATAATCAATATATTGAAAGTATTTTTGACTTTTTGTGAGCCCAGCAACCAAGCTAAACCAGCCCATAGTGCAATACATAAAAAAAGTAATCGCTGAAACACACACCATGCACACGGTTGCATATCAAAATAATACTGACTGATCAGTGCGACAACAACAGCTAAAAGAGACGATGTGCATATTAAAGCACTCAGCCAATTAGGTTTAAGCATTTTTATTCTCAAGGGTCAAAGATTCGAACAGAGCTGTTTGAAACTGTCTTTGTATTCGCGGCTTTTGCAAGGCCTCGCCTTTGATAACGAATATATCTTCAACGCGCTCACCCAGCGTCATGACTTTAGCGGTTTCAAGTGAAACATGAAAGTCTACAAAAATGTGCGCCACATCAGCAAGTAAACCAGGCCGATCGGTAGCAATGATGGCTAAGCGCCAGTTTTGGTTTCGCTCATCGGGTTGAATGTCAACAATGGGTACAAACGGAAACGCGCGAGACTGTCTAGACGTGCGAATTTTACCCGCAGCGAACGGTTGTTCAGTGGCAACCGTTTGGTTTAAAGATTGAGCGAGTTCGTGTTCAATTAATGCTGACTCAGCGCGTAAATTTGTATTATTTGCTGTGGGTAAAATAATGAAGCTGTCTAAGGCGTAACCATGTCGGGTAGTGTGAATGCGAGCATCTTGAATGCCAAGATGGTGTGCCCCCAGAAATGTACAAATACGAGCAAATAAATCTTGTTGATCTTTGACATAAACCATGACTTGAATACCGTCACCCACGCTTGTTGGGCGGGCTTTTACAACTGCTTTGTCTGGGCTTGAGCGATGATACAGTTGTCGTGTATGCCAAGCAATATCGGGTGCATCATGTCGAAGAAAGTAAGCCACATCGAGCTGATTCCAAAACACATCTCGGCTACTATCTTGTAAGCCAGCGAATCGCGTTAAACGCGTGGCTTCATTCATGCGTTGCTGTAGAACAGTTTCTGTGTCGTCTGGTTCACTGCCGAGTGCGCCGCGCGTTAAGTTAAACAGGTCTTCGAGTAGTTTGCCTTTCCAGGTATTCCAAACCTTTGGGCTGGTGCCGCGTATATCAGCAACCGTTAAAATATAAAGTGCCGTCAAATGCCTAAGGTCACCTACTTTTTGGGCAAAAGCATGAATGACCTCTGGGTCAGACAAATCTTGCTTTTGCGCCACTTGTGACATCAATAAATGATTTTGAACTAAAAAAGCGATTAATTCGCTCTCACTTTCAGACAAAGCATGTGTTTTAGCAAAACGCCTGACTTCTAGGGTACCCAAAGTAGAGTGGTCACCCCCGCGGCCTTTAGCAATATCATGGAATAGTGCAGCAGCGTAAAGTAACCAATAATGACCTAAACCTGCGGCTAACTTTGAGGCTAAGGGGTATTCTTGAGCATGCTCAGGCATGGTAAAACGACGAAGATTTCGAATAACCTGAAGCGTATGTTGATCAACTGTATAGGCATGAAATAAGTCATGCTGCATTTGCCCGACAATGCGTCTAAATACGGGTAGATAGCGAGGCAAAATATTCAGTGTATTCATGCGTCTGAGGGCATGCACAATACCTTGAGGTTGTTGCAAAATACGAATGAAGTTTTTTTGATTGACAGGGTCTTGTCTAAATGAGGCATTAATTAAAGTGCGTGCATGCCAAATCGCCCTCAATGTGCGCGCCGACAATTCAGTGATTTCAGGGTGTTGCTGAATAACCAAAAAAACGCGAAGTAACTCTTGTGGATTTTCATAAAACACATTGTCATTTGTAATGTCTAATCTATTATTACGTTTGACAAACGAATGATCGATGGCTTGAACCACGTCGTTTTTAGGGGGGAACAAATGCGCCATAATGGTTTCAACCAATATGGTATTTAACTGGGTCACCAGTCGAGCCGCCCAGTAATATCGTTGCATCAAAATTTCGCTGGCGCGTCGAGTTGTTGTGGGTTCGATGTGATACTGACTTGCTAATTTGTTTTGTAAATCAAACACTACACGGTCTTCGCGCCGATTAGAAATTAAATGCATTTCAATTCGTAAACGTTTAAATGCATTTTCAGCACGCTTTAAGTCTCTTGCTTCGGCCGAGGTTAAAACGCCTGCTTTGGCTAGTTGCTGCCAATTTGAACCAAAACCTGCAGCCCGCGCCAGCCATAAAATCACTTGTAAATCGCGTAACCCACCGGGTGACTCTTTGCAATTTGGTTCAAGCGCATAGGCAGTATCTTGAAAGCGACCATGTCGTTGCTTCATTTCAGCCAGTTTGGCTTGAAAAAAAGCGCGTGGGTCAAGCTGTTCAATCATGGTGTGTTCAAAGGCTTCAAATAACGATTGCTCACCCGTTATAAAGCGCGTTTCAAGCAATGATGTTTCAACCGTAATGTCAGCATCAGCTTCTTCAATACATTGGGCAATCGTTCGTACACTGTAGCCAGGTTCGAGCCCAATATCCCATAGCGCGGTGACGCAGTCGCTCAGTTTAGATTCGTCTGTGGGTAGAGGGTCGTGCGCCAACAGAATAAGTAAATCAACATCAGAATAAGGAAAGAGTTCGCCTCGCCCATAACCGCCAACAGCAGCTAAAGCTGCCCCTTGAGGTAGGGGGAAAAGAACAAGTAATGAGATTAATGCTTGGTCAGTTATACGACACAATTCATGCAAAAAGAGATCAGGGTTGTGATTAATTTGAAACTGATCGACGGCTTGCTTGCGAGCCACCTTATAGGTTTGCTTAATTAATAAGAGGCTTTCATTTGCAAGCATTACAACCTCATTTGATGTTTCGTTTCTAAAAAATTAATTACGTTTTAATCGGTGCAGGTGCCGCAGGCATACCCTCAGAAGTTGTGAGTACTTCGTAACCTGTTTCGGTAACCAAAATACTGTGTTCCCACTGGGCTGATAGGCTGTGGTCTCTTGTGACGACTGTCCAACCGTCGGATAGTTGACGAATATCTCTTTTACCAGCGTTGATCATGGGTTCAATTGTAAAAATTAAGCCCGGCTCAAGCTTTAACCCAGTACCAGGTTTGCCATAATGGAGAACCTGAGGCTCTTGATGAAATACACGCCCAATACCGTGACCGCAAAACTCTCTGACCACTGAAAAACCTTCAGACTCAGCCAATTGTTGAATGGCATGACCCACATCTCCGAGGGTATTGCCTGGTTTAACCTGGCTAATGCCGCGCCACATGCATGCGTAAGTAGTTTCAGTTAAACGTTTAGCCAAAATTGAGGGTTCACCCACGAAATACATGCGACTGGTATCACCGAACCAACCATTTTTAATAATCGTCACGTCAATGTTAACGATATCGCCCTGTTTAAGCACTTTTTCGCCTGGCACACCATGACAAACTTGATGGTTGATTGACGTACAAATAGCACCAGGAAAAGGGGGGTAGCCGGGTGGGGCATACCCGACCGTGGCAGATTTAGCTTGCAGCACATCTTGAACAAAATTAAGCGCTAAACGATCAAGCTCACCTGTGGTGACCCCCGGTTGAACATAGGGGGTAAGGTAATCAAGCACGCTCGCTGCCTCTTGGCAGGTGGCACGCATTTGATCGATTTCTTGTGTTTGGGTAACTAATGGCATGGTGACTTGAGTACTTTTACGGAAAAAATAGTAGAATTATAGACTTCCTGCTAATTATTCGTCTAAAAGCGTAAATTAAGCAGGGAAATCGCATGGGGTGTTAACAGGGTGTCGAAACCTAATTGTCGATACAAACGCCTCATTAGACCTAACCCTCGGAGCTTTAAAAAATGTCGTTAATGCGTGAAATGTTAGAAGCTGGTGTGCACTTTGGCCACCAAACCCGCTACTGGAACCCTAAGATGGCACCGTTCATCTTTGGTCACCGTAACAAAATTCATATTATCAACCTTGAAAAAACGGTTGAAAAATACTTAGAAGCCACAAAAGTTGTCAAACAAATTGCTTCTAAAAACGGTTCAGTGATGTTCGTTGGCACTAAACGTGCCGCGCGTGACATCATTGCCCAGCAGGCTGCACGCTGTGGCATGCCATACGTTGATAGTCGTTGGTTGGGTGGAATGATGACCAACTTCAAAACTGTTAAAAGCTCAATTAAGCGTTTGAAAGATTTAGAAGTCATGTTGGCTGATGGCAGCTTTGAGCGCATGAGCAAGAAAGAAGCTTTAATGTTTGATCGTGAGATTGTCAAACTCAACAAATCAATTGGTGGCATTAAAGATATGGCTAAACTGCCAGATGCCATCTTTGTTGTCGATGTGGGTTATCACAAAATTGCTATCGCCGAAGCGCTTTGCTTAGGCATTCCAGTGATTGGCATCGTCGATACCAACCATTCACCTGATGGCGTAAATTACATCATTCCTGGTAATGACGACTCAGCTAAAGCAGTTGAGCTTTATGCAACCGGTATGGCCACTGCCATATTAGAAGGTCGTGCTCAAAGCATTAATGGTCTTGTTGAAGAAATTTCAGGTGACGAAGAGTTCATCGAAGTTGAGCAAGACGCTTCTTAATAGTTTAGCGCTAGTAAGAGTAAGCGCTTTTAAGAGTATGCGCTAGTTAGATTAAGCTGTTTAGCATTTTTAGCAGCTTAATCTATATTCCTTTGATTCACTTCCGATGACCCAAGCTCATACTTGGTTTGTCTATTTACTAGTTGGAGTAAAAATGGCTGACATTACCGCCGCAATGGTAAAAGCGTTACGCGAAAAAACTGACGCACCCATGATGGAATGCAAGAAAGCATTGACAGAAGCACAGGGCGAAATGGCTCGAGCTGAAGAAATATTGCGTGTCAAACTGGGCAGTAAAGCCAGTAAAGCCGCTAGTCGTGTAACAGCTGAAGGTCTGATTGGTTTATATATCAGCCCAGATGCCAAACAAGGCGCTGTTATTGAAATCAACTGCGAAACTGACTTTGTCGCTAAAAATGACGATTTTGTAAAGTTTGTAAACGATTTGGCGCAACAGGTTGCTGAACAAGCACCTGCTGATGTTGCTGCCTTGTCTGCTAGCCCTATGGGTTCAGGCACAGTAGAGTCAGTACGCAGTGAGTTGGTTGGAAAAATCGGCGAAAACATTGCCATTCGCCGCTTTGAGCGTATGGAAACGGCGAATGTTTTATCAAGTTACGTTCACAGTGGCAAGATTGGTGTGTTAGTTAACTTCGCTGGCGATGCTGACTTGGGTAAAGATTTGGCCATGCACATTGCTGCAACCAAGCCTAAAGCTATAGATGAATCTGGTGTGCCAGAAGCAGACAAAGAAGCCGAACGTTCAGTTGCCCGTCAAAAGGCCGCCGAATCAGGTAAAACGCCCGAAATCGTTGAAAAAATGGTCGAAGGTAGTGTTCAAAAATTCCTGAAAGAAGTGGCTTTGCTGTCACAGCCTTTTGTTAAAAACGATAAGCAAACAGTTGCTCAAATTCTTAAAGATAAAAATGCATCTATTGCAGACTTTAAGCTGTTTGTCGTCGGGGAAGGTATTGAAAAGAAAACGGCTGACTTTGCCGCTGAAGTTGCTGCTGCAGCCGCAGGTAACGATTAACTTTAACGGTTAATGACCGGGTACCATTCAACTGAATGGCCCGGTTTTTTTTCGCTTAAGTTAGCAGCAAGGTCTAGTAGCATCGTTTAAACTGCAATAAGATTTTCAATTTGTTTTGATTTGATTTTTATAAAAGGTAATCCTTATGCCTGTCAAACCACATAAGCGTGTGCTTCTAAAGTTGTCCGGCGAAGCATTGATGGGCGATGATGCTTACGGTATCAATCGTGCAACCATTGCACGTATGACAGAAGAAATTGCAGAAGTTGTTCAAACAGGCGTTGAATTAGCCATCGTCATTGGTGGTGGCAATATTTTTAGAGGCTTAGCGCCTGGTGCTCAGGGTATGGACCGTGCCACAGCCGACTATATGGGTATGATGGCAACTGTCATGAATGCGTTGGCTTTGCAAGATGCTTTAAAACATCGGGGCGTTGAGTCTCGTGTGCAGTCAGCGCTTAATATTGAGCAGGTGGTTGAACCCTATATTCGACCTAAAGCACTGCGTTACCTTGAAGAAGGTAAAACGGTTATTTTTGCAGCGGGTACGGGTAATCCTTTTTTTACAACCGATACTGCTGCTGCACTGAGGGGCGCCGAAATTGGTGCAGAAATAGTCTTAAAAGCGACAAAAGTTGATGGTATTTACAGCGCTGATCCTAACAAAGACATCCATGCCACACGCTACAGCACAATTGGGTTTGATGAAGTGATCTCTAAACGCTTAGAAGTGATGGATGCGACCGCGTTTGCGCTTTGCCGAGATCAAAAGTTGCCCATTCGTGTTTTTTCTATTAACAAGCCCGGTGCGCTAAAGCGCGCTGTTTCGGGTGAAGACGAGGGTACCCTCGTTCACGTTTAAAGGGGTTTTTATGAGTGTTCAAAACATTCGTCAGTCAACTGAATCGCGCATGGTTAAAACGATTGAGTCGTTGACTGCAACATTAGGTAAAATTCGAACCGGCCGTGCCCATACAGGCATTCTTGATCACATTCAGGTCGAGTATTACGGGTCTCCCGTGCCCTTATCTCAAGTGGCTAACGTAACGTTGCTTGATGCGCGCACCCTGAACGTTCAGGTATGGGAAAAAAATATGGCTCAAGTCGTTGACAAAGCCATTCGCGAATCTGATTTAGGTTTAAACCCACAAGCAAATGGTGAATCTATACGGGTACCCATGCCTGCCTTAACCGAAGAGCGTCGTAAAGAGTTTACGAAAATTGTTCGAACCGAAGGCGAAG
>ERZ888423.2284-NODE-2284-length-14592-cov-14.294971_pt1 | contig 14592 bp, 9 predicted proteins | sample MGYA00520523_ERZ888423 | MGnify/ENA primary metagenome ERZ888423 (study PRJEB32303, sample SAMEA104408611) | aquatic metagenome | biome: Brackish water; feature: Pelagic; material: water | place: Baltic Sea | collected 2014-06-08T10:24:00 | depth 30,27 m ...
GTAATACAACGTCTTCTGTTGTAAAAGATGAACAAAAGCCAAATGTAATTTACATCATGGCAGACGATTTGACTATTCAAGCCATTAGTGCTTATGGTGGAATTTATAAAGATATTGCTCCAACACCAAATATAGATAGATTAGCAAATGAAGGAATGCTTTTTCAAGATGCTTTGTGTACAAATGCAATATGCGGACCAAGTAGATCATGTATTCTTACTGGTAAATATGCTCACGTAAACGGTTATTATAAAAACGAATACGGTGGTGTTTTTAATCCTGACCAATGGACTTTTCCGCAAGAATTTAAAAAGAACGGCTATCAAACAAGCCTTTTTGGTAAATGGCATTTAGGTACAAATCCTGTAGGGTTTGATACTTTTAAATACCATAATGCCAGTGCGCAACAAGGTTTGTACTGGAATCCTGTTTACAATGTGAATGGTAAAGATGAAAAATTTAAAGGTTACGCAACTAATCTTTCTACTGATTTTGCTATGAATTGGTTAGAATCTGAAAGAGATCAAACAAAACCTTTCATGATGATATTACAGTACAAAGCTCCGCACAGGCCTTGGGAACCAGATACAAAATATGAAAAATTGTGGGATGATATCGAAATGCCTTATCCAGCAAATTTTAATGACGATTACAAAGGGCGTGAACTTACTGCAGGTGATACCGAAATGACTATTGAGCATTTCAGTAGAAAAGATATGAAATTAGAAGCTCCTACTGATTTAAAAGGAAAAGATAAAGTGAAATGGAATTTCTATGGCGCTAAAAATGATGAAATTGTAATTCCAGACGGAATGTCTTTTGAAGAAGCAAGAAAATGGAGATTTCAAACTTATATTAAAGATTATTTAGCTTGTGTAAAATCGGTTGATGACAATATTGGAAGAGTGTTGAAGTATTTAGATGAAAATAATTTAACCGAAAATACAGTAGTCGTTTTAACTTCAGATCAAGGATTTTATTTAGGTGAACACGGTTTTTTTGACAAACGTTTCATTTATGAAGAATCGATCAGAATGCCACTTATTGTTAGATATCCAAAATTGGTTAAACCAAATACTGTTTCAGAAGATGTGGTGAGAAACATCGATTTTGCTTCTACATTATTAGATTTAGCAGGAATTTCGTTTAGCGAAAAAGTACAAGGAACCAGTTTCAAACCAGTGTTACAAAGCAAAACTCCTAAAAATTGGAATCAAGCAGCATATTATCATTATTACGAATTTCCTTATTGGCATCATGTGCAACCGCATTATGGTATTAGAACGCAAAAATTCACATTAGCTCATTTCTATTACAATATCGACAAATGGGAATTGTATGATTTAGAAAATGATCCAATGCAAATGAAAAACGAAATTGATAATCCAAAATATGCTTCACAAATAGTGGAACTAAAAAAACAATTGAAGCAATTAATGGTAGCATCAGGAAACGATAAATCATTAGATGAGTTCAGACAAATTACCGATAAAGATTTTGGTACGATTGTTGAAAAAAGTGAAGAAGACGATATTAATAAATTAATTAACGGAAAAAAATAAATGAAAAAATCAATTGTATTTATCTATTTAACCTTAATTTCTTGCAGTTCGGTTGCCCAAAAAAACAACGAACAAACGCAGGCAAAAAATCAATACCAAAAAAATATTCTTTTCATTGCAGTTGACGATTTAAAACCGTTAATCAATGCCTATGGAGAAAATCAAATGGTAACACCCAATTTTGATAGATTGATAAAATCTGGTGTAATCTTTCAAAATGCCGAAGTGCAACAAGCGGTTTGCGGACCTTCTCGTGCTTCTGTAATGACAGGAACATATCCAGATAGAACAAAAGTGTGGGATTTACATACCGATTTTAGAGAATCTTCTCCAACATTAATTTCAATGCCTGAGTATTTAATCTCTCAAGGTTATACTACAACTGCGGTTGGAAAAATTTACCACAAAGGTTCAACAGCTCCAGGTCATGATGGCAAAAGTTGGAGTATTCCTCATTCAATTCCTGAAAATTACGACCCAAAATACGGAACGCCTTCGTTTTCATATTATCAAAATCCTGAAACAAAAGCAGAGCATACTCGTTTAATGAAAGAAGCAGAAGCACAAGGGAAAAAACCAGGGCAACAACGTAATTATGCTTTTAAAAAATTAAAGCCAAGTACCGAAAGTGCTGATGTTTCTGACGAAGCGTATCAAGACGGAATTTACACTAAAAAAGCAATTGAGTTGATGAATCAATTAGCTAAAGAGAACAAACCTTTCTTTTTAGGAGTTGGTTACCAAAGACCTCATTTACCTTTTGTAGCTCCAAAAAAATATTGGGATTTATACAATAGAAGCGATATAAAATTAGCCAATCAAAACCTTATTTATGGTACTCCAGAATATGCATATCATACGTTTGGTGAACTTCGTTCTCATACAGATATTGATAAAGATGCTAAATTAGGAACTCCTTTAGCTGAAGCAAAACAACGCGAGTTAATTCATGGCTACATGGCTTCTATTTCTTATGTAGATGCACAATTAGGAAAAGTGTTAGACGAATTAGAACGTTTAAAATTAACCGAAAATACGGTTATTGTTCTTTGGGGCGATCATGGATATCACTTAGGAGATCACACACTTTGGAACAAACATTCAAACTTTGAACAAGCAACAAGAATTCCGTTTATTTTTTCAGGACCAGGTGTTGCCAAAGGTAAAAAAGTAGCAACTCCTGTAGAATTAATCGATTTATTTCCAACTGTTTTTGAATTAGCAGGTGTAAAACAATCATCACAAACTGACGGAAAATCGCTTGTGCCAGTTTTAGATAATGATGCCAAAACAAATCTTAATGTTGATTTTGCTTTAAGTCAATATCCAAGACAAAACGGAAAACTAATGGGTTATTCAATTCGTACCGAAAGATATCGCTACACCGAATGGCACCAAAATAATTATTGTGCAGCAACTCCGTATGATGAAGCAAACATTAAAGATGTAGAATTATACGATTTTGTTTCAGATCCAAACGAAACAAAAAATCACGCAAAAGATGCTGATAAAGCTGCTGTTATCAAAGAATTACAAGCTAAAGTAAAAGCTAAAATTAATTCCATTTACGAAAGAAATAAAGTAACTCCAGCTGTTCCTTACGAGAAAAAAGCAAAAGAAGGTGGAGATGAAGAAGGTGTTGGTGCAAACAAAAAAGAAGGAAACAAAAAAAAACAAGGTAAAAACAAAAAGAAAAAACAAGAATAACATCTTTTTAAGCTAGTAAAATAATGATGGTGTCCAAAAAGGAACTTTGTCATTCCGAATTTATTTCGGAATCTATATGTGTCTAAAATCTATTACTTATAGAAGCTGAATCGAGTTCAGCTTGACAATATCGAACTTTTTAGACACCTCATTCTTTAAATATATATTACCCATTTTTCAAATGTTAAAATAAACTTTTGGAATGAAATTTGGTCTAACGATTAGTAAATTTGAATAGTAAAATAACACAATAAAATGAAAAAACTCGTAACTTACTTTGTATTAGCAATTTGCACAGTTTCTTGTTCGTCTGTTGCACAAAATAAAAAACAACCTAACGTACTTTTTGTAATTGTTGACGATTGGGGTTTTAAAGATATGAGCTTGCATGGTTCACAAGTTTATCAAACACCAAATGTGGATAATTTAGCCAAAGATGGTGTAGATTTTCAAAATGCATACTCAAGTTATCCAAGATGCGTGCCTTCTCGTTACGGAATCATGACAGGAACATATCCAGTAAATGAAGATCACGGAAATTTAGGTGCTGTTAAAGACGATAAAAACTTTATCAAAAAATTTAATAATGCAGGTTATAACTCATTTTATGTAGGAAAATGGCATTTAGGTTCAGAAGAAAGTAGCCCAAAAGGTTATGGTTTCAAAGAATCATTTGCAGCAGGTGATGCCGGTGGAACAGAAACGCATTTTTATCCATTCAATTTAAAAAGAGTGGTAGGAACTAAAGGTGAAAAAGCGCCAATCGAAGACGTTCAAGAATATGCAAAAGAAGGCGAATTCCTTTCAGATGTGCTTACAAGAAGAACAATAGAATACATGAAAAATGATAAGTCAAAACCATTTATTGGAGTTTTGGCTTTCTATGCTGTGCATACTCCAATTGAAGCAAAACCAGAAGATGTTGAACGAAATAAAGCCGAAATTGCTAAAATGAATTTTGGTCCAACCGAAGAATATATTACCGAAGGAAACGGTCAAACACACATGTGGCAAAATAATCCAACTTATGCAGGTTTAGTTGAAAATACAGACGAAAACATTGGTAAATTAATCAAAGCGTTGAAAGAAAACGGTTTATACGAAAACACAATTATTGTTTTAACTTCTGACCATGGTGGATTGTCAACTCGTGGAAAAAATAACCGAATTATTCCAACATCAAACGCTCCATTTCGTGCAGGAAAAGGTTGGATTTATGAAGGTGGAATAAAAGTGCCTTTAATGATACATTATCCAAAAGAAATAAAAGCTAAAGTGGAAACAGAATCTATCATTTTAGGAATGGATATTTTTCCAACATTAACCGATTATGTGTTAAAAGAAGAAGTAAAAGGAATTGATGGAAAAAGTTTCAAAAACATATTAAACGGAAGCGAAAAATGGAACGAAAGAACCGTTTATTGGAATTCATACAAAGCCAGACCAACACAAACAGGAGATTCTAAAACTTCTGCTATTAGAGTTGGCGATTACAAATTATTACATTTTGTAGAATCTGATAAAACCGAACTTTATAATGTAAAAGAAGATATTGCTGAAAAAAATGATTTAGCAACAAAAATGCCTGAAAAGTCGGCAGAAATGTTAACTTTATTAAACCAATGGAAAGCAGATAAAAAGGTAGAAATGAAAGCCAACCATAAAAGTGGTGGTGAAGAAATTTCTCCAAAAAAACAAGCCAAAAAAGACGCTAAGAAAGAAGCAAAAAAAGCCGAAAGAAAAGCTGCTAGAAAAGCTGAAAAGCAATAAATAAAAACATGAATAAATTTTTAGCTACACTATTGGTGTTTTTTACAAATATTATTTTTTCTCAAGATTTAGAAATTTTAAAACAAGGAGAAAAAGTAGTCAATCAAAAAGCACTAACAAATCTTAAATTAAAAAAAGACATTGGTAGTTTTGAAACGACTATTCAAGAAGGTCAAACTATTCACAAAGCAACGACTATTTCAAAACCTGATGGTGTTTATAATTTAAGTGTAAAAATTTCTTTAAAAGCTAAAAAAATTAAAGAAGGTCAACCTTTGTTGATTGTTTTTAAAGCCAAAAGTATTGAAGCCAGTTTAGAAACCAACGAATCAAAAGTGAATTTTTTGTTTAGACAAACCGAATCGGCTGCTCCAAAAGATGTAGCTTCAAAATCGGTAAGTTTGTCTGCAAATTGGCAAGATTATTATATTCCGTTTAAAGCTCCACATTCCGAAAATTTAGAGAAAACAACTTTTGCTCTTCAGTTTGGATATACACCGCAAGTATTTGAAATTAAAGATATTGACTTGTATGTTTTTCCAGAAACGACCGACTTTTCTAAACTTCCATTTACCAAAATCACCTATTCAGGAATGGAAGAAAATGCCCAATGGAGAATTGATGCAGAACAAAATATCGAAAAATACCGCAAAGGAAATTTCTCGCTTTTCTTTTATAAAGATGGAAAACCATTGCCAAATGCACAAGTCGAAATCAAGCAAACCAAACATCATTTTCGTTTCGGAACTGCCGTTTCTTCTGATGAAATAAATTCTGATGAAATGTATTTTTTGACTGTAAAAAAACTTTTCAATAGCGTAGTTTTTGAAAACGATTTAAAAGCAAAACGTTGGAAAAATAAAGAAAAAATTCCAGCAACTATTGCAGCAATCGATAAATTGAATGCAAATAATATCAAAGTAAAAGGTCATGTATTACTTTGGCCAGGTTTTAATTATTTACCAGGTGTTTATGAGAAAAACAAATCAAATCCAAAGAAAATTGAAAAACTAATTTGCGATCATTACAAAAGTATTTTAGCAGAAACCAAAGGCAAAATTTCACATTGGGATGTTTTGAACGAAGCATATACAAATAAAGATATTCCAGATATTTTTGGTTCAAATGAAATTCTATTTGATGCCTTTAAAAAAGCCAAAGAATTAGATCCAAATTCCAAAAGATACATCAACGAATACGGAATCATAAGTGGTGGCGGCATCAATACCAAAAAACAAGATTGGTACTATAATTTCATCCAAGAAATTGACAAAAAAACCAATGGTGCTATTGACGGTTTAGCGATGCAAAGTCACATTGGAACCGATGTAACGCCACCAGCAAAAGTCATCGAAATTTTAAATCGTTTTGCAACACTAAACAAAGAAATTTCGATTTCCGAATTCACAATTGATATTATGGATGATGAAGAATTGCGTGCCAAATATACACGTGATTACATGATTGCTGCGTTTTCAAATCCTGCGGTTAAAGAGTTTTTGTTTTGGGGATTTTATGCACCAATGCATCCAAAAGCAGCTTTGGTTAACGAAAATTACCAGTTAACAAAAATGGGAAAAGCGTATCACGATTTAGTATTTCAAAAATGGATGACTTCTGCCCAAAAAACTACTACCGAAAATGGTTTAATTACCGAAAAAGGTTTTTATGGAACATACGAATTCACATTAAAACATGAAGGAAAAACGTTCAACGGAACTTTTGATGTGTTACCCAATGAAACGAACAAATTAAAAATCAATTTGCAGTAATGAGAAATAAATTAGCATTATTATTTGTGTTTTTTGTTAGTCTAATAAATGCTCAAGACAAAAAACCAAATATCCTTTGGATTGTTTGCGAGGACATAAGTCCTATACTTTCTTTTTATGGAGATACAACTGCAAAAACACCTAATCTTGATGCTTTAGCTAACGAAAGCTTAATTTACGACAATGCTTTTGCCACAACACCTGTTTGCGGACCAAGTCGTTCAGCAATTATTACAGGAATGTTGCCAAGCTCAATTGGAACCATACACATGCGAACAGGTAAAGACGTGCAATCTTGGGGAAAATTAGCCTATAAAGATACCGTAAAAGATCATTTAGGCAATTTGGTCAAAGATTTAAACGGCAATTTAATTCGAGAATATTCGGCTGTAATTCCAGAAAATGTAAAATGTTTTACCGAATATTTAAGAGCAAATGGATATTATTGCACCAACAATCAAAAAACCGATTATCAATTTGCTGCACCGCAAAGTGCTTGGGATGAAAATAATGCCAAAGCACATTGGAAGAATGCTCCAAAAAACCAGCCTTTTTTCTCGGTTTTTAATTATGGCGAAACGCATGAAAGTCGCATTTGGTTGAACAAAGATTTGCACTTGACTGTCAATCCAAACGATGTTCCTTTGCCTGATTATTATCCAGATAATGAAGTAATTAGAAACGATTTAGCTCGATTGTATAGTAATATTGAATTATTAGATGTTCAAATAGGAAAAATTATTGCCGAATTGAAAAAAGATGGTTTGTATAACAATACTATTATTTTTTTTTACAGCGATCATGGTGGACCATTACCAAGACAAAAACGAGAAATTTACGATTCAGGTTTAAAAGTTCCGTTTTTGATTCGTTTCCCCAATGCAGCCAATAAAGGAAGAATTGCTCAACTGGTTTCTTTTGCAGATTTGGCCCCAACGATTTTAAGCTTGGCCAACATAAAACCACCAAAATATATGGACGGTCAAGCGTTTTTGGGAAATTACAAAGCCAAAGACCGAACGGTTATATATGCCACTTCCGATCGTTTTGATGAGTTTACCGATCGCATTAGAGTGGTAAGAGACCATCAGTTTTTGTATGTAAAAAATTACCATACAAATTTACCTAAATATAAAAACGTCTCCTATCGTTTTAAAATACCTTTAATGATGAACATCCTTGAAAATAAAGATAAAAATCAATTGAATAGTTCTCAAAATTATTGGTTTCAACCTAAAACGAAGGAAGAATTATACGATTGTAAAAACGATCCTTTTCAACTGAATAACGTAGCTAATCACCCACTTTATGCAAAAAAATTGCAGGAATTAAGAAAGTTAGTTATCGAACAATTTGAGGATAAATTAGATTACGGTAAATTTAATGAAGCCGATTTAATCAATACCATGTGGCCCAATGGCATCCAGCCTGAAACCAGCAAAGTAACTAGTACGATTGTAAATAATGTGATAACCCTAAACTGCGCTACAGAGGGTGCATCCATTAGCTATGTAATGGTTGACAAAACGGCTACTGATCAAATCTCGCAAAATAGTAAATGGCAATTATTTACAAAACCCATCAAATTAGCTCCCAATTCTAAAATTATCGCAAAAGCGTCAAGAATTGGATTTAAAGAAAGTGAAATTACAATTATTTCTAATTTCAAATAATACTATTTAAAATTTTGTAAAAATTATAATACATGATTGATCTTATTTTTTGACGATTATTTAACCCATTTTGATAATTATTCAACCTATACACTTAAATCAATAAATTAATTTAGCATTGTTGTATATCTATATGATTTTTAAAATATTGTGTGTTGACATTCAAAAGTATTTTTAAGTTTTTAAATTTTTTCAAAAACAAAAATCATTAATTAAAAATTATATTTTATGAAACAAATTTATTTATTTTTATTTTCTGTAATTCCAATAATAGGTATTGGACAAACTTTAACAAATACCTCATTTGATTCTAACATTACAGGTTGGACAAATGGCGGAGTAAATTCAGGGACTGTTAGTTGGGACGGTACTGAAGGCTCAAATGCAATTGGAGTATTAAAATTAGTTACTACAGCAGCAAATGACAGGGCTCAAACAAATCCTAATACAAATCCAATATCGGGTGCTGGAGATTACAAATTAACTTTTAAAGTTAAAGGAACTGCAGGAAATAAAATCTCTGCAACTTCATTTCAAAGTAGTAATCTTAAATACGGTGCTTCTTTAGTTTTATCTGGTGGATGGGACTCTTATTCAACCATACTTCCAGATATTAATACAGCTAATATGAATCTTAGAATAATAGCTGAGAATATTGGTACTTATTATATTGATGATATTACTTGGGCTAAAATCCCAACAAATAGATGGACAGGTACAACAAGCAGTTCTTGGAACACCCCAAGTAATTGGTCATTAAATACAGTTCCAACATCATCTGATGATATTGTTATATCATCAAATGGTACTTATGCTCCAGTAATAGACACTGATGTAACCATTTCTGCTGGGAAAAGTTTAACTATCACTAGTACCTCTAGTGCAGGTTCAGGTTCATTAACTATTGCACCCGGTAAAATCTTAACCATTGCTGGTTCTGCGGATTTTGGAACCAGACCAGTTACATTTAAATCAGATATTACGGGTACTGGAATGTTTGGTCAGTTAACTGGAATATTATTGAGAGCTACAAACGTTGTCGTAGAGCGCTACATTCCTGCCAAACGAGCTTGGCGTTTGCTAACAGCCCCCCTAAAAGGCAGTTCAAACAACACGGTTGGGACTAACTGGCAAGGAACGGCTAATGAAGGTTTGTTGTTGTTTAGTCCGGCTACGTATCAAAGTACTGCCATGACGGGCTATACCACGGGTGGTGGAAGTCCAAACATCTGGAAATACAATAGTGCCAGCACCCAATGGCAATCTATTACAGATATTTCAGCAGAAAATTTATTTTCTTTAAATGTAAATAATGGATTTTTAGTTTTTGCAACGGGACCACATGGATCTAATACGATTGCAAGCTCTACAACAGCCGAGGCTACCACATTAAAACCAAAAGGGCAACTAATCACAGGTTCGGTAGACCATACCTTAGACGCAAACAAATACCATTTGCTGGGTAATCCCTATGCGAGCCCTTTAGATACTAATTTGTTGAGAACAAATAATCCTAACACCTCTTTTTGGTTTATTGATCCTTCAAGTGGCCTGGGAAGTTATATTGCTTACAGTTCTTCTGGAGACTGGTCTACTGATTTAAACACTGCTAATGATGCCTATATTCAAAGCGGACAAGGGTTTTTTGTAAAAAATGCAGCTATTACAACATTTACTATAGCCGAATCGCATAAAGTGAGTGGTAATAGTAACACCTGGTTTGAAAGAACCATAACCGATACTTCGGTAGATAAAATACGCGTATTGTTGTACAAACAAATCAATAGTGCTTGGCAATTAGCCGACGGTATTTTAGCCGTGAACAGTGCCTCAGGTAATCACGAAGTAGATGCTGCTGATGCCGATAAAATGACCAATTTTAATGAAAACCTATTGTTTAAAAACGGTACTTCTAATTTAGCTATTGAATACCGTGGTTTGCCTGCAGCAGGTACCTTACAACCCATGCAGTTAACCGGAACAAGTGCACAACCTTATGAATTGCGTATAAAAACAGAAAATTACAGCAACAGCAATCTAACGCCCTATCTAGAGAACACCCAAACGGGAGTTTTAACTGCTATCCCAACCGATGGATCAGAATTAATAGTGCCATTTACAGGTATAGCTGCCACAAGTGCAGCGCCAGACAGCCGTTTTAGAATTGTGTATCAGGCGCCGTTAAGTGCCGATGACATGAATAGCTTGGTCGTAGGCGTGTATCCTAATCCGGTACAGGAAGGTTTGTTTACCATAGAATTGACAAACACCAATGCTCCAGCTAGCTATTCGTTAACCAATCTATTGGGTCAAGAAGTACAAAAAGGAATGTTAATGGCTTTAACGAATGCTATACCGGTACACGATCTTTCAGAAGGAGTGTACCTGTTGCAAGTCAACCAAGAAGGCAAACGCTTCACGACTAAATTAATGATCAAATAACCGTAATACGAAGACAGATGAAAACAATAAATACACTACAGATCAAGATATATTTGATGGTTTTTAATTTAATGAGTATTGCGGCAATGGCGCAACAAGATCCAGGCTTTCCCTTTGGAGAAGATCCAGGAGAAGACCCAGCAGCACCTATTGACCAATGGATTCTCCCAATGGCGGTATTAGGTATAGCTGTTATGTTTTACTATATTAAAAGAAAAAGACAATCGTTAATATAACTAAAAAAGCACCCAAATGGGTGCTTTTTTAGTTATTAATGATTTGGAAAATTGACAAATTTTAAACCTTTTTAGACAGAAAGCAAACCTCTGTTGTAAGGATGAATTTTAAATTTGATAAACTAAAAATTCAATCAAATGAAACATTTAAAAACAATTACCATTTTGTTCATTATGCTTTTATCTTTTTCGGTAAGCGCACAAGACAAGATGAAAGAAAAAGCTATCGAACTTACAAAAGAGTTTAATGCAAAATTAGCAGAAGAAAAATTATCCGTTGATCAGGAAACAAAAATGATTGCTCTTTTTATTGAAAGACAGAATGAAATTAAAACAATAAAAAAGGATATTACAGATGAGGAAACGCAAAAACTAAAAATTAAAGAAGTATACAAGTCGTATGCAAAAAGAATTAGCGATGAAATCTTAACCGGCAAACAAAAAGCGGCTCTTAAAGAATATAATAAAAACAATAAAAATTAATTAATTATGAAAAAAACATTACTAACAATACTTACAATACTTCCTTTTTATACATTTAGCCAAATTACCTCATTCACTTTTAGTACTTCTGGAAATGCAGAAGGCTGGGTTAAGGGTCAGACCGGAGCTACTTTAACAGCTGATGGTAATGCAATGGTTCTAAATCCAGGAACTGTAACAGGAAATTTTTTAGATATTAATAATGCCACAAATATTGTTAATGGGGATAATTTTAAAGGTCTTACAATAAAATTAAAGAACACAACAGTCTCTACAAATTTAAGATTAAGAGTTACAGTTGGAGCAACCACTCAATTTAGACAAGTAACAATCTCTACAGCTGATACAAACTTTATTAACTACTATTTTGATTTAAATACAGTAGCGGGAACTTGGAATTTATGGACTGGCAATGTAACAGGACAAAGTTTACGATTAACTAAAGCTGCTAGCCCTGTTGTATGGTCAAATACTTCAAATGCTGAATTTGATGAAATTACATTTACGCCAACAGCTCTAAGTGAAATTAACTTTAATTCTGAAATTAATAAAATTGAAGTTTATCCAAATCCTGCAGTAAATAATTTGAAATTCAAAAGTAATATAGAAATAAAAAATATCGAATTATTTGATTTAAAGGGTCAATTGTTGAATAAAATTAATTTTGATAATAATTCAATTAATATTGCAAATCTTGCAACTGGAGTTTATTTATTAAAAGCAACGGATATTAATGGCACTATTTCAACTGTAAAATTTATTAAAAATTAATGTCCGTAATTTTATAATGAAAAATATCAATTATTTTTCTGTACTTCTTTTTGTATTTACCCAATTCATTTTTGCTCAGGTTTCACCAAATCAAATGGTGACTAACCTGGGCACAGGAATTAATCTTGGAAATATATTAAGTGCTCCCGTAGAGGGAAATTGGGCAGCACCCTTAACAGAAGATTATATTGATAATGTTGCAAGATTAAAATTCAAACACGTTCGTATTCCTATACGATTTGACAATCAAACTACCCCAATCAGTAGCGTTACTTATACTGATAGCCAGGGCAATTATATTGGTTCACCATCTAATTATGCGGTTAATAGTACCTACTTAAATAGAATTGAAGAAATAATTAATTGGTGTATTGATAGAAATTTAATCGCAATAATTGATGTCCATGGTGACCATTGGTTTTGGGAAAGTTTTGACAACACAAGTACTTATTATGCTACTGGAAATGACAGATTAGCCCGAATCGACCGGTTTAAGGCAATTTGGAGAGACATTGCTGTTAGATTTCAAACCAAGCCAAATGACAAACTTCTTTTTGAGTTGATGAACGAGCCTTTCTTTAGTATGAGCGCCTCTGAAGTTAATTCGATAAATACGCAATTGTTAAGCTTAATTAGAACTACAAATCCTTCAAGATGTGTTATTGTAACAGGTGGTGGGCAAAACTCATTTCAGGCTCCAATGCAGTTGTCTAGTTCTTTTATTCAATCGGACAATTATTTAATAGCTACTTTTCATTATTATAAACCATTTGCATTTACAAGTTCAGCAAGTCAAAATTATACTGATGACGATTGGGGAACACCAGCAGATCAATCTCAAGTACAATCTGAATTTGATCAAGTGTACAATTGGTCGTTACAAAATAACATTCCAATTTATTTAGGAGAATTTGGTGCTGATAATGTAAATGGATACAATTATTTTACGCAGACTAACGGTTTATATGGTGGGCCAGATGAGTATTCAAGAAAATTTTATCATCAATTTATTTCAAATTACGCACGGAGTAAAGGTTTTGCATTGTCAGTATGGGATTCCGGTGAAAAATCAGGAAAAACGCTATATTTGAACACTACAAAAACATGGGTAAAAGATGTTAGAAATGCGGTTTTAGGATCAAACTGTTCTTCTAATTTCCTGATTAAAAACGCTGATATTGAATGCAATTATGATTACAATTGGACCATTCAAAACAACAATTCTTCCATTGCAAAAATAAATAATGCAACCAACACAAATAGTTATCTAAATTCTAGTTCAATAGAAATTAAAGTTGACACAAGTCCAGGCGCATTTGATGATATAATGATGTTAAATGAACAAATTACGACAGGATTTACAACGGGTACAAATTATACTGTTTCTTGTTATGCAAAAGGAAATAATAACCAGCAATTTAAATTTCGGATTAAATGCACTATTGGAGGGTCAACTACTTTCTTAACGTCACCAGCGCTTCAACTTTCAAGTGATTTTTCACAATTTAACTATAGTTTTACTATTCCAAGTAATACTTCAATTTTGCAATTTCAAGTTTTATGTGGAGAAGATGTAGGAAGTTATTTCTTTGATACATTTCATGTAGCAAACACATTAAATAACCCAGATTTTATCAATTCTAAAATTATTTATCCAAATCCTTCGAATGGTAATTTGGAATTCTATTTACAAGGTGTGGAAGAAGCCAATGTTATTGTTTACAATTTATTGGGACAATCCATTCCAATTAGTGTAAAAAAATTAGAAAATTCTATTCTTGTAAAACCATTACAAAACCTCACTCATGGTGTTTATTTAGTTAACATAATTAGTGATAATAAAACACAGCAAGTAAAATGGATTGTAAATTAGTATCTAAAATACGTGAGTGATTTTATTTATAAAAAACAAATAGTTACGTATTGATTTGTAATGATTTGCATTGATTTTTATTGAAACCTATTGAAATACAATGATTTATATTGATTTTTTTGCAAAATACAAATTAGTTGCTTTCGGGGTTTTATTTAAGCGCTTTTTATTCTCTTTACGTTGTTTTGCATGATGATAAATTGTCACTAAAACAGCAACACTAACGCCTACTAACAATAATGGTTTCCTGTACGTCTTCAAACTAAAGTGAACTTTTCCTAAGAGAGTATTTAGTTAATAATT
>ERZ888423.2285-NODE-2285-length-14588-cov-6.692906_pt1 | contig 14588 bp, 9 predicted proteins | sample MGYA00520523_ERZ888423 | MGnify/ENA primary metagenome ERZ888423 (study PRJEB32303, sample SAMEA104408611) | aquatic metagenome | biome: Brackish water; feature: Pelagic; material: water | place: Baltic Sea | collected 2014-06-08T10:24:00 | depth 30,27 m ...
GCAGCGGATTGAAAATCCGCGTGTCGTTGGTTCGATTCCGACCCCGGCCACCATTTTTGACACGTAGCGCGCACGCGGTCTAGCCCGCCCGCTACTGAGACTTCGAAGGTCAATCCGATGACGACGATCCGGCAACCCGTCCTCGATCTTAAGCTGCATTGATCGAGAGGTGGGTTGGTGTGCCGTAGAGCGTAGTGCGCTGGCGCGGTGCTCGACCGATCGACTGTATCGCAGTCTCCATCGCCGCCGCACTCATCTGCTGACCGTTGATGCCGCCGGCTGCGCGCGTGATCGACTCATCCATCAACACGCCACCAAGATCGTTCGCCCCTGCGCGCAACGCCTCGAGAGCTCCCTCACGCCCGAGCTTCACCCAAGACGCTTGGATGTTCGGTATCAGCGGAGCGAGCGCGAGCCGTGTGACTGCGTGCATCAGCAGCGCCTCGCGCCATGAAGGGCCGCTGCGCGCACGGCCTTGACGCCACAAAGGCGCTTCCATGTGCACGAACGGCAGCGGAACGAATTCGGTGAACCCGCCGGTCTCTGCTTGCAACGCGCGCACAGCAAGGATGTGTCGTGCCCAGTGGGCAGACGACTCGACGCTACCGAACATGATGGTGGCTGTGCTGCGCAGTCCGAGGCCGTGCGCCTCGCGCATCACCTGCAGCCACTCCGCGCTAGTCAACTTATCGGGGCAGATGATCGCGCGGATGTCGTCGCAGAGGATCTCGGCCGCAGTGCCTGGGAGTGTCGCGAGCCCGGCGTCTTTCAGTTGCGACAGGTATTGGTGCAAAGACAGGCCCAGTGTCTGCGCACCATGGAAGATCTCGAGCGGCGAGAACGCATGGACATGGATGCCGGGCGCAGCCTCTTTGGCCGTACGCACGATGTCGAGGTAGGTGTGCCCGGTGAATGACGGATGGATACCGCCCTGCAGGCAGACCTCAGTTGCGCCGCGCGCGGCCGCCTCGGCCACCCGCGTACCGATCTCACCGAGCGGGAGGCTGTATCCGGGCCCGCGCAGGCTGCGTGCGCTACGACCCTTGGCGAACGCGCAGAACCCGCAGCGATGCGTGCAGATGTTGGTGTAGTTGATGTTGCGGTTGACGACATAGGTGACGGCCTCGCCCACCGTTCGGAGCCGCAGCGCATCCGCCTCCCCGACCACCGCCTGCAGGTCTGCACCGGCTGCGCCGAACAAGGTGACGAGGTCAGACTCCCGCGGTGCGGTGCCGTCACGGACGCGGGCCAAGGCCTCCCGCACCCCACGCGAGGGTCGCGCCGCATCGCTTGACGGCGAAGAGGCCGCCGCTCTGCCCTGCGCCGCAAGCCGTCGGTCGCGCCCGGGTGGTGGATGCCCGGCGCCAGCGCGCCATCCCGGCTCGAGCGCATAGCCGTCAGCATCGATCCGGCGCTGCACCGTGCTGCGCAAGCTTGGATCGAGCCAGCGCTGAGGCTCCCGGGCATAAGCTGGCAAGATCGGCAATCTCGGCACCAGCCATCGTCCTGCAGCGGCCGTCTCACTTTCGAGCGTCTCGAGTTGTGGCCATGGCGCTTCCGGGTTCACATGGTCGGGCGTCACCGGCGAGACACCACCCCAGTCGTTGACGCCTGCGGCGACGAGCGCGGCGAGTGCGCCGGGGCTGAGGTTGGGCGGTGCCTGGATCGACATCGTGGAGCCGAACACTAGCCGTGCGACCGCCAAGGTCCACTGCAGTTCCTCGAGTGATGGTTCCGGATACGCTGTCATGCGCGTGCCAGATTTGGCGCGGAAGTTCTGGATGATGAGTTCCTGTAGATGTCCGTGGCGCAGGTGCAGCTCGCGTAACGTGAGCAGCGACTCGATGCGCTCCCGCCGCGTCTCGCCGATGCCGATCAGCAGTCCTGTGGTCATGGGGATGGCAAGCCGACCCGCGGCCTCGAGGGTCGCAAGGCGCACGGCCGGCTGCTTGTCAGGGGACCGATGGTGCGGGCCACCCCGCTGCGCGAGACGATCTGCGCCGCTCTCGAGCATCAGACCCATCGAGACCGACACCGGACGCAGCATCGCGAGTTCCGCCTCTCCCATCACGCCCGGATTGAGGTGCGGCAAAAGGCCGGTCTCCTCAAAGATCCGCCGCGCACAATGCGCCAGGTATTCGAGCGTGGTCGTGAAACCGAGTGATGCCAGCTCCTCGCGCGCCGCACGGTAACGCAGCTCCGGCTTATCGCCGAGCGTGAACAAGGCCTCCTCGCAGCCCGCAGCGACACCCGCGCGCGCGACGGCGAGCACCTCGTCTACGGTCATATACGCCCGTTGGCCGCGATGTGGCGGCGCCGCGAAGGTGCAGTAATGGCAGACATCGCGGCACAGGTGGGTCAGCGGGATGAACACCTTACGCGAGTGGCCGACACGCCGCCCGAAACCTCGCAGCGTGATCTCCTCGGCGCGTACCAAGAGGTCTGGCAACGAGGCCTCAGTCTCGAGCAGCAGCGCCTGCGGTGCGGACATCGGCTCGGCGTCGAGATCTTCCGGGACATCAACATCCTGCGACAATCCCGACACCTCTATCCGCGCCGCCGCAAGCCCGAGTCGCCGCGCTGCATTAAGATGGGCCACGGCGCTGTTGACGCCGTACTGGGGTTTCAGTCGCGTCGGCAGACGCAACCAGAGTGCGTTGGTGCCCGTGCCGTGACGGTCCGGTACCACGCCTACCTCGAGATCCTGCGCCCGTTCAACCAGGCGGTCGATCTCAGCCGGCGTGACCTGCGGCGTATCGGCCGCCACCACTACCAGCGCCCCGCAGCGTTCAGAAAGGTGCTGCACCGCAAGCTCGACCGCCGAGTTGAGCCCCAGTCCGTGATCGTGCAACCGTCCGACGCCGGAGGGCAACTCCAAGGACTCCTCCGGAGTGACGACCCACACCTCGTCTATGCGACTCGCCGCACGGAGCGCCGCGAGCACCCGCCCGAGCATCTCCTCCATGAGCTGCGCCCGGCGACGCGGCGAGAGCACGCCGGACAGACGGGACTTACCCTCGCGGAGGCTGCGGACTGGAACTACCGCCAATACCCTCATGAGGCCTTCCGCGCAGATACCTGCGGGTGCAGCGCATCTGCCAGCGCCAAGGCCGCCTCCGCGACCCGCTCTCGGTCGGCGGACGAGCGCATCAAGGTCGGCTCGCCCACGACCCTCACGCCGGCTGACGCAGCAGCCTCACGGGTTGCGACATCATCGACATCTCCCGTATCGACCAGCAGCCCGTCGATCAGGCCGGCGTAGTGTCGGAGGATCGTGGGGGTCCCGACGTCGAGGCCAAGTTCCCGCATGATCTTCGCCGTCGGTCCCTTCACGGCACGGCCCCCAATCAAGGGCGAGACCGCAACGATCGGCACACGCGCCGCGCGCAGCGCCGCGAGCATCCCCGGTACGGCCAACACCGGATCGATGCTGAGGAAGGGGTTTGAGGGACAGATCACGATCGCACGCAGGGCGGTGCTGCGCAGCACCGCCGTAAGCTCGTCGGTCGGACGCGCCTGCGGCGCCCCCGCGTACGCCAAGTCGCGTACCTGCGGCTCGCATCGAAGGCGTACGAAGTAGTGTTGGAACTCGAGCGGACCCGCATCGGTATTGAGCAGCGTGGCGACCTCCGAATCGGCCATCGGCAGGATACGGGTCCGGACGCCAAAACGCTGCGCGAGATCGGCCATCACACTCGTCAAACGCTCGCCTGACCCGACTCGACGCGTACGTTCGACATGTACAACGAGGTCGCGGTCGCCGAGCAGGAACCACTCGGGGCCACCCTGCTGGCGCAGTTCGCTCATGAAGCCGAAGGTCTCCTCTGCACGCCCCCAGCCTTGCTGCGGATGCACGACCCCGGCCAAGGTATAGAGTACTGTGTCAAGGTCGGGGCAGATGCGCAGCCCGAGATGCGTGAAGTCGTCGCCCGTGTTCACGAGTACGGCGAGTTCGCCCGGTGGTAACACCCGCTGCAGGCCGAGTGCGAGCTTGGCGCCTCCGACTCCGCCGCAGACGGCCAGCACAGTCGGCGCCTTGATCATCTGAAAAGGTCCTCATTGGGCGGGCGGATCAAGCTTTGACCATCCGATAGCGGACCGGAAATGTCCAGCCCGCGAACATGCACCACGGGCATACCCTCGGCAGCCTCACCCATCGCCAAGCCAGCGACGGCCGCCAAGGCATCGGCGACCGCAACCTGTGTCATCTGCAAAGAACGACCTTCCCGGTCCAGGCCGCCGCGCAGGTCACGCAAGGCCGGCAGCCCGGCCACACCCAAGGCTATATTGACGACGCCTTGTCGCCACGGACGGCCGAAACTGTCGCTGATCACGACCGCTGGCTCGGCCGCTCCGAGCGGTGCAAGCGCGGTGATGCGCGCACGCAGTCGGGCTGCCGAGCCGTCGCAATCGACCGGCAACAACAGCACGGTGTCCTCGGGACGGGTGGCGTCCTCGGCAGGGACATTGGAGCGATCGATGCCGGCGTTGGCCATCACGAAGCCGAGGCGATGCCGGGTGACGAGCACTCCGGGTGCTGCACGCACCACTTCAGCGGACTCCGACAGCACCACTTCGACGAAGCGAGCATCTTTCTGGACCCGTGCGGCCAACTCGACTGCTTTTGACGATGGCGTGATCGTCGTGAGGTCCACGCTTCGCCCCTCGGCTTTGGAGACGATCTTCTGTGCCACGACCAGTACATCTCCCGCCTGTAGCGCGAGGTCGGCGCGCCGCAAAGCCGCGAGGATCAATGTCGCGAGATCGTCGCCGCGCCGGATCTCTGGCAGTCCCGATAACGGCTGCACGACGAGCGGCGCGCTCGCCATTCAGCCCGGTGTCGGAGCCGTGAGGTGGCCCGTGATGCGCAGTCCCGCCCCGTCTACCCCGTAGGTTTTATTGAGGAAGATCAGCACCGATGTCAGCGCCTCGGCGGCAGCAGAGTTGGCGAGTACGCCGCCGTGCAACGCGCGCAGCCCGCAGGCCTCCACAATTGGTAGCACCGCTTGGCGGGCTGCCCGTTCATCCCCGAATACGAGCACGTCGCACTCGATCAGATCGTCGGTCGCCAGCTTGTGCGCTGCGACGTTGTGGAAGGCGGAGACGACTCGGACACCTTCACCGAGGATCGTCTGCGCACGCACCGCTGCACTGCCTTCAGGCGGTAGCTGCACCCGCATCACCTTAGGCGGAACCAGTGGTACGGTGGTGTCCACCAGGATCTTTCCGATCACCGCAGACGCGATTTCGGCAAGCGTGGCCGCCTGAGACGCTGCGGGGACCGTCAGTATCACGACCTCACCAAGTCTCGCCGCCTCCAGATTGCCAGCGCCGCTGATGCGCGCGGCTGCATCGTCCGACCCGATCGCAGTCGCTAACGTCACGGCGGCGCCTTCAGCTCGCGAAGAGTCACGCGAGCCGATGATGATGCGTGCGCCGGCGACTGCGAGACGCCGCGCGATCGCAGCGCCCAACTGACCGGTGCCACCGATGATCGCGATGATCGGGAGAGCGACTGGAGGGTGCGTGGAAACGGAAGAATCGAGGTTAGTGGAGGTCATAAAATAAGTCTAGCATCGGTCCAGTAATGGGGGATAAGGTCGGCAATCGGGTCCGGTTCGCTCAAGCGCTGTAGCCGCCGTCTATTCCGATGATCTGGCCGTTGATGTAGCCGGCGGAGTCGGAGCAGAGGAATTCGACGAGCCCCGCAACCTCCTCAGGTCTGCCCATCCGAGATAAAGGTGTCTTGCGCATGCAGTCGGCTATCACCGCCTTCGCAGTGTCGCTGACGACGAAAGAGCTGTGCACGATGCCTGCATCGATGACCCCGGGCGCGATGGCGTTGCACCGAATGTTCCACGCGCCGGCTTCCCGGGCTGCCAATCTGATCAAGCCTGCGACAGCTGTCTTTGGCACCGAGGACATCCCGTCATTCTCCAGTGTGCGCAGCACAGCCGTGGTCACGAACGAGGTCATCGAGCCACCACCGTTGTCGCGCAGCAGTGGGATAGCCCGTTGGAGCACGTTGAAGGTGCCCATCACGTCGATATCCAGAATCATCCGGAAATCTTCGGGGCTCACCTCGGACAGCGGGCAAAGCGGAATTGGCGGTCCTGTCACCGACACCACATGACCAATACCACCCGCTTTTCTCCCCGCCTCTTCGAAAAACGCTGCCACCGAGTTCGGATGGGAGATGTCAACTTGAACAGTCCAAGCCGCGCCGCCGCCGGCGGTGATTCGGGCCAGAAGCGCTGCTGCCTTGTCCTTGTTCCGGTGGTAGCCGATGACCACCGGTCGCTTGGCTGCGAGTCGGAGGAGCACCGCCTCGCCGAGACCTCCTGTCGCGCCGATTACAACTGCTGCATCGGACATGCGTTGCGATCCTCGTGCTTTCTGCGGATTGCTACGCAGTTCGGAGTGGATACCCCTTGGGAGGGGTCTTTCGGAAGAAGCATCAGATCAGGCGCTGTGTCTGAATTCCACTTCTGGGAAACCCGCATCGGCTGATTGGCGCATCTTGTCGTAGTAAGCATTGGCTCCGCCGAAGTAGATCAAGACCCGCGCTTTTCGATCCTTCAGGTTCGCGCCCATCATCCACGACCGGACCCTGTCACCTTGCGCCATCAGGGTCATTTGATGGATTTCCGCGGTATGCGCGGTCCATGCGGCTTCGGCATCCTGCCTTGGTTCGCAGACATCGAGCGCATCGACTTCCATCTTCTTGATGCAATCGACGATGTAATGGATGTTCTGCTCGATGGAGGTCGGCAGGTTCGCGAACGGGGCCTGCGGACCTGTGATCATGAACATGTTGGGGAATCCCGAAACAAAGACCCCCAAGATGGAACTGGACACATCCTCCCATTTGTCCCTCAGGAGCAAGCCGTTGCGACCACGGATCGGCAGGGCCTCCTGTGCGCCTGTGTAGGCCTGGAAGCCGGTAGCGAGGACGATGATGTCGAATTCATGGTGCTGCTTGGTTGTACGGATGCCCGTTTCCGTGAACTCGATGATGGGTTCACGCTCGTCGATGTCCACCAGTCTGACGTTGTCTCGATTGAAAGCCTCGAAGTAACCGTGGTCGAGAGGCGGTCGCTTAGCGAAGAACGGATAGCCCTTCGGGGTCAAGATCTCCGCGATCTCCGGATCGTGCACCCTCTCCTTCATCTTGCTGATGATGAAGTCGCCAACGACACGATTGGATTCGGCATTGACGATGAGGTCATCGAAAGTCTCGAACACGAACCGGAAACTGCCGCGCGGCCAATGCTCTTCGAGGATCCGTTGGACCTCTTCCGGCGGCGTATTCGCGAGGTTACGACCGACCGGACTGTCGAATGCCATGCCGAAGGAGTGGTTCCGGCACTTCTGGATGATCTGCTCGTAATTGGCCTTGATCTCTTCCTCCCACTCCGGTGTCATCGGTTTCTGCACCGCCGGCATGACAAAATTCGCTGTGCGCTGGAAGACAGTGACTTGTGCGGCTGTCTTTGCGACCTCCGGCAACATCTGGACGGTGGTCGCGCCGCTGCCGATGATGCCGATGCGCTTGCCGGCGTGGTGCAGACCTTCGGGCCAGCGTGCCGAGTGGAAGCAGGGCCCCTTGAAGTCGGCCATGCCTTTGAAGTCAGGCATCACGGGCTCCGAGATCATACCCATCGCGCTGATGAAGTAACGGCAGGTATATTGATCACCTGCCTCGGTGCGTATCACCCACAGGTTGTCCTGCTCTTGGTAAGTGGCACTGGCTATTTTGGTGTTGAGAGTGATGTGCGGCCACATATCGCATCGGTCCGCTACGAAGTGCATATAGCGGAGGTTCTCCTCCCAACCCGGATAGCGGACCGACCAGCTCCAATCCCTCAACAATTCTTTGGAAAACGTCAGGCAGTAGTAGTAGCACTCACTGTCGCTCGCCGCACCAGGGTAGCGGTTCCAAGTCCAGGTGCCGCCGATATCAGACGCCTTGTCAAACACGCGTATCGAGAGCCCTGCTTCGCGTATGTGGTGGATGAGTCCTAGGCCTGCAAAGCCCGCTCCGATAGCTATCACGTCGAAATCTGCCTGCTTCCTAACTTGCTCCGTCATCACTTTAAAAACCCTCCATGCCCGGGCATTTGGTCGGAAATAAAGGTCGTCAGATCCGATGCCGCCAGGACGGATGGTTGCGTGCCACCCATCGATCAGGCGCTGTCATAACTACATGCTCGGTTGATAGTAGTTTTTCTTGTTGGTAACTAGCAAGTCCGCGAACAAGGGTTGGCGGATGGTCGTGGTGTCAACTTGACTTGTTGTCAGCAAACAAGAGAACATTGTTCGGTAGAGGTTTCAGGCTAGGGGAGGAGTCATTGATGCGCATTTCGGCAAGATTGGTCGTCCGTTGCCTCGCCTTGGCCAGCATGGTCTCGATGCCCCACCCACTCCCGGCCGCCGACCTCTACACAAACGGTCAGGCGGGACGAGGAAAGGACGCGTACGAACGTCACTGCGTCGAATGTCACCACATCACGCTGCGGGGCACTGGACACGGCGTGCCATTGAAGGGCAGCGCCTTTTTGGCCAAGTGGAGCGGCCAACCGGTTGCCAGTCTGCACCACTACATCCGCACCTCGATGTCGACCACGGTACCCGCTAGTGCGGGAGATACGGTCTTTACCGACATGACTGCGTACCTGCTACAGGCGAACGGTTTTTCAGCAGGGATGCGCGAACTGAAGGCGAGTCAGTCCGCACTGATCGGCGTGCCGGACGGGACGCTGCCGCCGTCCGCTCGGCCCGAGGGGGGCGCAACCGTCAATGAAGCGGGATCAGAGTCGGCCGTGCGGGCTTGGGAGGGGGCGAGCGGCGTGATGGAGGCGGCCGAGCGCGCGGGACGTTGGACCAACAGGTCCACGCCGCCTCTGTCTGTTGTCACCGCTGCGATGTTGCGCGATCCGCCGGACTCCGCCTGGTTGAACTGGCGGCGGACGCAGGATGGTCAGGGCTTCTCGCCCCTCTCGCAGGTCGACGCCGGCAATGTCCGCGGTCTGCGCCTAGCCTGGACCTTGACGATGCGGGAGGGCAGCAACCAAGTCACTCCGCTGGTGCACGAGGGGATCATGTTCCTCACCCATCCGGGGAATGTCATCCAGGCGCTCGATGCGGCGACGGGCTCGCTGATCTGGGAGTACGCGTATCCGCATCCGCCGGAGTCGAAGACGCTCGGTGGTCCGACGCGGAACATCGCCCTCTACGGGGACCGGTTGTTCGTCGCCACCTACGATGCTGCATTGATCGCCATCGACGCTCGCAGCGGCAAGCTCCTGTGGCGTACCACCAAGGCGGACTTCACGGAAGGGTATACGCACTCGGCGGGGCCGATCATCGCGGATGGCGTCGTGGTGAGCGGCATCAACGGGTGCGAGCGCTTCAAGAAGGGCGGTTGCTTCATCACCGGGCACGACCCGCAGACCGGGCTCGAGCTCTGGCGTACCTCTACTATCGCCTTACCGGGCGACCCGAACGACGCGAGTTGGGGAGGCGTTCCGCCGTCGCTGCGCGGTGGTGGTGACAACTGGATCGCGGGGTCTTACGACCCGGAACTGGGCCTCGTCTTCCTCGGTACATCGCAGGCGAAGCCGTGGGTGGCCGCGAGCCGTGGCATGACCGTGCGCTCCGATGCCCTGTACACCAATTCCACGTTGGCGATCGAGCCCAAGACCGGCAAGCTGCGCTGGTTCTTCCAGCACATGCCGGGCGAGACGCTCGACATGGAGACGGGCTTCGAGCGTGTGTTGGTGGATGTCGCAGGAAAGCGATACGTGGTGACCGTGGGCAAGGATGGCATCCTCTGGAAGCTCGATCGCCGCGACGGTCGGTTCGCCGATTTCGTCGAACTGCTGCCGCAAGACATTTTCAAGAAACCCATCGACCGGAAGACCGGTCGTCTGCAGTACCGCGACGATATCGTCGGCGCGAAGGTCGGCGATGCCGTTCGGGCTTGTCCGAGCATCTACGGTGGGCACAACTGGCAGGCCAGTGCGTTCGATCCGACATCCTCGGCGCTGATCGTTCCGCTGCATCAGACCTGCATGGAGTTCACCGGACGCAAGGTGGACTTCGTCGAGGGCGGCGGTGGATATGGCGGTGAGTCGACCATGCTGCCGATGCCGGGTGTCGACGGCATGCTCGGCCGCTTGACCTCGATCGACCTGCGCGACCTCAGTGTCAGGTGGTCGCACACCCAGCGGGCGATGTTCATGACCGGCGCGCTGGCCACGGGCGGTGGGCTGACCTTCATCGGCGATCTCGACCGTTATTTCAAGGCGTTCGATACCGGAACCGGCAAGGTGCTGTGGCAGACCCGGCTCGGCGCCCCGTTGCACGGCTATCCGATCACCTATTCTGTCGCCGGCAAGCAATACATCGCCGTGCCCACCGGGATGGGTGTGTTCAAGCTGATGACGGCCCGCGAGGCACCCGATATCTACCAGCCTGCGGGCGGTAACGCGATCTACGTCTTCGAACTACCTGATTGAGGCGATACTGTACTGGCATGCCTGACGCATTCATCTTCGACCATCTGCGCACCCCGCGCGGCCGCGGCAAGCCCGACGGCTCGTTACACCCGATCACGCCGATGAGCCTGATGGCGCAGGTGCTCGCCGGCCTGCGTGACCGCAACGGTCTCGATACGCGCCTCGTCGATGATGTCGTGCTCGGTTGCGTGTCGCCCGTCGCCGAGCAGGGGGCGAACATCGCCCGCGTCGCGACGCTGGTCGCTGGCTACGATGAACGCGTCGCGGGGCAACAGGTCAACCGCTTCTGCGCCTCCGGACTAGAAGCGGTCAACATCGCCGCTGCGCAGGTCATGAGCGGGCAATCGGTCTGCGTCATCGGCGGTGGCGTCGAGTCGATGTCGCGCGTGGCGATGGGCTCCGACGGCGGTGCTTGGTATTGCGACCCTGCGGTCGCCGATCCGCTTCACTATGTGCCACAAGGGATCGGTGCCGACCTGATCGCCACGCTGGACGGCTACGATCGCGAGCGTCTAGACGGCTTCGCAGTCGAGAGCCAACGCCGGGCGACGCAGGCGTGGGACGAGGGCCGCTTCGCAAGGTCGGTCTGCCCGGTCCGCAACAGCGTGGGCGATGTCGTGCTGGCACGAGATGAGCACATCCGCGCGGACACTACGGTCGGATCCTTGGGGAAGCTGAAGCCTGCCTTCGCCGGTCTCGGCGAAAAGCTGGGCTTCGACGTCGTGGCGCAACTTCGATATCCCCATGTCGAGTCCATCCAGCATCTCCACACGGCCGGCAACTCGAGCGGTATCGTCGATGGCGCGGCAGCGGTGCTGGTGGGTGGCAACGAGTTCGCTGCTGCGTCAGGTCTGAAGCCTCGGGCGCGCGTCCGTGCGTTCGCCTCGATCGGAAGCGAGCCCGCGATCATGCTGACCGGTCCTGCGCTGGTGACAGAGAAGCTCCTCGGCAGAGCGGGCATGAAGATAACCGACATCGACCTTTTCGAGATCAATGAGGCTTTCGCTGCGGTGGCATTGCGGTTCATGCGGCATTTCGACCTGCCGGCGGACCGCGTGAACGTCAACGGTGGAGCGATCGCGATGGGGCACCCGCTCGGCGCGACTGGCGCGATGATCCTCGGTACCGTGCTCGACGAGCTCGAGCGTCGGGACCTGCGCACCGCGCTCGTCACATTGTGCGTGGGTGCAGGTATGGGTACGGCGACTGTGATCGAGCGGGTTTGAATGACCGTGACGGGCAAAAATATCTTCGTGGAAATGGATGCTGACGGTGTGTTCGTCGTAACACTCGACGTGCCGCAAGGTCCTCTGAATCCGCTTTCTGACGAGTTTGTACATGAACTCGATGCGGCCCTCGATTTGGTGGCCAGCCGCGATGACGTGCGCGGCGTGCTGGTCACCTCGGGCAAGTCGGCGGCCTTCGCTGCGGGCTGGAACCTCAAGACCTTGCTGGTTCAACTCGAGTCGACGCCGGATGCCGCGTCGCTGTACGCGGCCACCGGCGGGCTATCGCGGGTGCTGCGCAAGCTTGAGACCTGCGGCAGACCGGTAGCGGCCGCCATCAACGGTTTGGCGCTCGGGGGCGGGCTCGAGTTGGCGCTGGCGTGCCATCACCGTGTGCTGGCCGATCACGACACAGCCAAGGTCGGTCTCCCGGAGGTGAAGGTCGGGTTGTTGCCGGGCGGCGGCGGCACGCAGCGTCTGCCCCGGCTGATCGGTGTCGAAGCGGCGGCGAAGATGATGGTGGACGGCGAACCGGTCGTTCCGATCGAAGCGCTGCGTCTCGGCATCGTCCATGAGTTGGCCCCCGTGGGCGAGGTCGTCGCCCGGGCGAGGGCGTGGTTGCTTTCGACACCGACCGCGACGCAGCCTTGGGACCGCAAGGATGTACGGCCTGTCGGCGGCGCCCAGATACCCTTGAGGGGAGACCTCACCCAGTTCTTCATGGGCGCGGTGCCGGAAGCCACGCGCCGGACGCTGCGGAACTATCCGGCTCCGGTCGCCATTTTATCGTGCGTCTATGAGGGTCTGCAGTTGCCGCTCGACCGCGGTCTGGACATCGAGCACCAACAGTTCGCGCTCCTCGCCTCCAAGCCCGAAGCGCAGAACCTGATCCGCACGATGTTCATCAACAAGGGCAAGGCAGACAAGCTGGGTCGCCGCCCTGCGGGGATCGACCGGAAGCCGGTCACGAAGGTGGCGGTGCTCGGCGCCGGCATGATGGGTGCTGGTTTGGCCCATGTGCTCGCACGCGCGGGTTGCTACGTGACTGTACTCGATCGGACGCTGGAACTCGCGCAGCGGGCACTGGGCCACGCAGAACGCCAGCTCCAGAAGTCGCAGGCGGCGGGAAAATTGGATGCCGAAACTGCAGCTGAGATTTTGGCGCGCGTGAAACCGACGGCGGACTATGCCGATATGGCTGGCAGCGAGTTCGTCATCGAGGCGGTGTTCGAGAACCGCGCGGTGAAGGCCGAGGCGATCGCGCGTTCCGAATCCGTCATCGATCGTGATGCCGTGTTCGCGACCAACACCTCAACCCTGCCCATCACAGGTCTCGCAGACGCCTCGTCGCGACCCCACCGCTTCATCGGCATGCATTTCTTCTCACCGGTCGAGCGGATGCCGCTGGTCGAGATCATCCGCAGCCGTACTACGGACGAGACCACTTTGGCTTGGACGATGGATCTCGCACGTCGTCTCGGCAAGACGCCGATCGTGGTCAACGACAGCCGGGGTTTCTTCACAAGCCGTGTGTTCGGCACCTACTGCTATGAAGGCCAGATGCTCCTGAAGGAGGGTGTTCATCCCGCTTTGATCGAGAACGCCGGACGGTTTGCGGGGATGCCGGTGGGGCCGCTTGCGGTGATGGACGAGGTTTCGCTCGAGCTGCAGTACGACGTCGTCCGGCAGTCGCGTGAAGATCTCGGCGCGCACTTCGTCTACCCCGTCAGTTGGGATGTCCTCCGGCGTTTCGTCGAGGACCTCAAGCGCACGGGTCGCAAGGCGGGAGCGGGGTTCTACGATTACCCGGAATCCGGTAGGAAACACCTTTGGCCCGGGCTCGCGACCGAGTACCCGGTCGCGAAGGAGCAGCCGTCGCTCGAAGAGGTCAAGCAGCGGCTGCTGTCCATCCAGTCGTTGGAGACGGCCCGCTGCCTGCAGGAGGGTGTGCTGACCAATCCGGTCGACGGCGACCTCGGTTCGGTCTTCGGCTGGGGATACCCCTCGTACACGGGCGGCGCGCTCTCCTACATCGACATGGTCGGTGTGGGGCGTTTCGTCGAGACCTGCAAGCGTTTCGCGACCGTCACCGGTCCGCGCTACGAGCCCTGCGAGCTGCTGCTCGACATGGCGAAGAAGGGAGCGCGGTTCCGTGACGCCCGGTGATCGGAGAGAGGACGACACGTCGGATCGGCTAGAGGCGGAGGACGCTCCGACCGCTGTTCCGCCGTCCTCCAGCGGACCACTGGCAGGTCTTCGGGTCGTCGAACTGGCGGGTATCGGTCCGGGGCCCTACGCGGGGATGCTGCTCGGCGACCTCGGAGCTGAGGTGATCCGCATCGAGAGACCCGGGGCCGGGGTGTCCGGTCCGGCCGATCCGACCCTGCGCAACCGTCGTACGATGGTGCTCGATCTCAAGAACCCCGCCGCGACCGAGGTCGTGTTGCGACTGATCGAGCGCAGCGATGTGTTGTTGGAGGGTTTCCGGCCTGGTGTGGCCGAGCGGTTGGGGCTTGGCCCCGAGGTCTGCAGCGGGAGGAACGCGCGGTTGATCTATGCCCGCATCACGGGCTGGGGCCAGGATGGGCCATTGGCGCAGGCCGCCGGGCACGACATCAACTACATCGCGTTGACTGGATTGCTTCATCAAATCGGCGATAGCCGTGGGAAACCCGTTCCGCCGCTGAACGTCATCGGCGACTACGGCGGAGGCGGGCTGATGGTCGCATTTGGCATCGTCTGTGCGCTGTTCGAACGTGCGCGTAGCGGCAAGGGCCAGGTGGTCGACACCGCCATGATCGACAGCGTGATCTCTTTCATGGCGCCGTTGCTCCGATCGGAA
>ERZ888423.2286-NODE-2286-length-14587-cov-6.396917_pt1 | contig 14587 bp, 4 predicted proteins | sample MGYA00520523_ERZ888423 | MGnify/ENA primary metagenome ERZ888423 (study PRJEB32303, sample SAMEA104408611) | aquatic metagenome | biome: Brackish water; feature: Pelagic; material: water | place: Baltic Sea | collected 2014-06-08T10:24:00 | depth 30,27 m ...
CCATACCTGCCGGTCGTGCTTGGGTGCCTGTTACATTGCATATCCCCAGACCGGTCGCTCATGCTGGCCGCAGCAACCTCCATAAGGCAAGGTCGGCTACCCGCGCATCGTTGCTGTCGGCCGGCGGGAGACCGGGGCAGACCGGCGCATCCCGAATCCGCTGGTGTCGGGCCAGAGCCTTGGGCAGGATCAGACGGGAAAGACGCCAGCGCCGGGTGCAGCAAAGCCGGACCATCTGCCGTGGCGTGGGCGGGCCAACGGCGGATCTCTGGACCGAGATCAAGTCGGGTGGGGTCGGTCCAGCAGCCTGAGCCCCCAGGCCGTCCATGCACTGTGGTCAGCGGTCCGACGTTCGGACGGGCGTACGACGGGGGATGTTGAAGGTGCTTGCCTGCGCTCGCGACCGTTAAGAATTTCGTTGACCGAATCGGACGCACTTCGCAACATGAGGATCGACGGCGGAAGTAAATCCGCTCTTAAGTTGCATATATTGACAACAACTCCGATGAGGAGTATCGTTAATTGTCATTGCAAGGCCCTGATCTGACAATGATTGCTTTGGGCATGTGGGGCGATGTCCCGCCTGTCGCGGAACAGCCGCCGCTGGCCGATGGCGTGCATCTGCGCTGGACCGCACCGCGCGACCGGCTGTTTCCCTGGCACGGCTACTATCTGTTTCGCCGCCCTGCCAATTCCGAGAAACTGAGCGGTTGCCTTGACCTTGGCCGCGCCGCGCCAATAGCGCAGGGCCAGCTGCAGGCCAATCTGCCCGAGGGGCGGCTGACATCGACTGCCACATTGGCCTTTGAAGACGTTTTCGCCCCGTCCGGGACGCTGGAACTGGCGGTCCGCACGCCGATGGACCTGCGGTTCGACCGCCCTGCCGGGCGGCCTGCGCATTTTTTCCAGTTGCGCGTTGCCTTTCACGACGGCGCGGAAAGGCAATGTCTTGACCTGAGCAAGCTGGAGGGGCGCGACCTGCGGCTGCCCTTCACGCTCGAAGGGCTCGAATTCCGTGCCGCCAGTCGGCGGGCGGGAGGCACGGCGACACGGCTGGTGCTTGGCGCTGATCGGCCGGGGCGCGGGGCAGACGGCTGGGGCCTTTTGTTCAGCGGTACGACCGAAATCATGTTGCCCGCCAAAACCCGGGCGGTTGAGGTGCAGATCGGCGGCGGCGGCACGGCGACGCTCTCGCTTGACCGTGCCGGAAAACCTGTGGGCGAAGCGGTGGAGGCACCCGACAAGCATGCGACCTACCGGCTGGACCTGGGGCTGGACGCGCAGAAAAAGGGAGTTCGGCTGCGGATCGCCGCCAAGGATGCGCCCGTCTGGATCGGCCAGATCTGCCTGTGGCGCGGTGCCGGGCAGGCGGGCCGGGTCCGCGCCGAGGGGATCGATGTGATTCCCGGGCCCGGCCAGGGGCTTGCCGTGGTAGCCAGGCAGGAACATGCCGGTGGCGCGGGCGACGAGGTAGACATCACGCTTGCCGCCGACCGGATGACTGGCCTGCGCCTGATCGGGCAGGGCTTTTCGCTGCTGTCGCTGTGCTGGCGCGACGTCCATGATCAGGCCACCCAAGGCTGGGAGGCGTTGAAATCCGCGCCCCAGCCGGTACATCTGCCGGTGCGCGACCCCGACTATCCCGCAGCGTTGGCCGCCCCCGATCTGCCGCAGTCCGAGGCGGAGGCGCTGGCGCTGGTCCGCTATGGCAATCCGGCCGATTGGGCTGGCAGCCCATTTGCCGATCTGCACGGGCAATGCGCGGCCCTTGTCGTTGGTGGCCCGGCAGCCGGGCCGATGGCCGCGGCTTCGCGGGCGGTGCTTGCGGTACCGCCGGTCGCCCCGCCTGCCGGGCTCAAGGTCGCGGGGCTGCAGTCGTTGCATCCGCTTGACATGGTGACCCTTGGCGCGCTGCACCCGCCGCTGGCGCAGATGATCGGGCTCTACTTTGTTGACGAGACCGCCGACCCGGCGTCGACCTATGACTACATGGTTGTGGCCGACCATGCCGGAGTTGCGAAGGGCAAGGCGGAACACCTGCTCGACCGGATCATCAACAACGGCTTTCCCGGGGGGGTTGACGCCTGGATCTGCTTTGCTCTGCGGGCCGAACCGCAGCCGCCCCTGACGCCGCCGTCCGACCTGCGCGCCCATGCGCTGCCGGGCGGAACGGTCAGGCCCGGCGCGCCCGGCACGGCGCCGTTGAACATCGCCGGAAGTGTCGGGCTGACATGGCCTGCGGCCAACTTGGCGCAGGGTTGGCTAACCCCGGGTGCGCAGGTCCTGCACCATTTGTGGCGCTGCGACGCGGGCATCGGCGCCTTGCCCGCCTTGCCGCCCGGGGCCACCGACTGGCTGACCAAGACCGCACCGATCCTGCGCGCCATGCCTGCGGCCGCGCCCACCGCACCACCCCAGCCACCCAGCGACTGGCCGCCCTTTGCGCAGAACCATGTCGACTTTCGCCTGCCCGAGGGCTGGCACGGCTACCAGTTGGCGGGCGTTGACCTTTTCGGCCGCTTCACCCCCAAAAGCGCCTATGCGGCCTGGTGGCAGTGGTCGCCCGCTCCGCAGCCGCTGCCGTGGTATCAGGCCGCCGATGTTGCGGCGGTCGTGCATCCGCAGGCGGTTCGGATCGTTGATGCCGCGCGGCCGCCGGTGCCTATCGGGCTGGAGGCCTTCGTGCTTGACCCGGCCGATCCGCTGGTCGTGCAGGATGCGGCCTATCAGGCCTGGCGGACGGCCCTAGGTCCGGCGGGAGCCGGGCTTGTGGGCCTGCGGGTGCGTTGGCGCTGGACCGCCGACCAGCAGCAGGCCGCACCGGGCGTGACGGAGTTCCGCCTGTATTGGTCGGCAGGATCGGCCCCGCCTACGGCATGGCCCGCGGTGCAATCCTGGTCTGACCGGTTCTTTGTCTGCCCCTTTGGCGCCCATGTCACCGTGGTGGGGGACGAGCGGCGCTATGACGTGTTCCTGCCGCGCCCACCCGGTGCAGCGTTGGCCACTGGAGTACCACTGACCCCCAGCCTGAGCGACCCGATCGCCTATGCCAATGTGTCGGTTACCGCCGCCGACAATGCCGCCTGGGCCACCGACCGCTGGCCGGGCGCTGGTCCCTATGCCGGCCGACCGGGCAAGGAAGGCGATGCCGCAGCGCCGCAGCGGGTGTTCAAAGTACACCGCACGCCGCCGCCACCACCGGCCCCGGTTGTTGACAGCGACAAGGTCTATGCAACTGCTGCCGATTGGCAGGGCCAGTCCTATCACAGCTTCCGCTGGCGCCCGCAGCCGCACGTGTTGACCCATGTGCTCAAGGCCATCGACGAAGCGGTGTTCGAGGCGGACTGGGCGCAGCAGCCCCGTCCGGCGCTAAGCGCCGCCGACCCGGCCTTTCCCGATGCCGCCGGAGAGCCGATCTGGACGGCGGCCAAGAAGGCGCTGGTTGCAGGCCAGATCAATGCGCTGGCGGCGCTCCTGCCGCCCGGCGCCAGCGCGGATCAGCGCCGGGCGGCGCGTCCCGGGGCCTTTGCCGCCTACCGCGCGCTGTCTGACGATGCGCTGCGCGTACTGGCGAGCCGAAGCGGCAACGAGCGGGCGTTTTCGCAGATCACCGTCGCCGCGCTTGACGCCGCCCAGGCGCCGGACCGGCGCGGGCCGGATGATCCGGCGGGCTATATGCCGCAAGCCGGGCGCTGCGCCTACCTTGTCGCGGTGGATGGCCGGGCGGTGAACCGCCTGCTGTTCCGCGCCCAGTTTGTCGACGGAGCCCAGAACCGTTCGGCACCCGGCCCATGCAGCACACCGGTGCGTCTACCTGACGTGGCGCCGCCCGCCGCGCCCAAGGTGATCCGCGTCACCGGCGGCGACCGGGCCATCACGCTTGTCTGGGCCTCGGGCCGCGAAGCGGATCTGATGGAATACCAGGTCTACCGCAGCGACAGCGAAGAGGCGGCCCGCGACCTGCGCCAGATGACGCGGATCGCCTCGCTTGCCGCGCCGCCCGACCCTGCCCTGCGCCCGCCCGAGGTCACCTATACCGACGCCGGTGTGCCCGGACGGCGTGACCTGTGGTACCGCGTAGTCGCGCGCGACCGGCCCGATCCCGACCCGCGTGGGCTGGGCGGCAACCTGTCGGCCCCCAGCCCGGCCCTGCGGGCCCGCGCCTATGACGAGACCCCGCCTGTGCCGCCCGATGTGACCGCCGTCTGGGCGGTGCAGGACCGCAACGGCACCATCTTGCCCTATAGCACTGCACTGCCCGATGCGGCCGCGCGTCATGTCGTGCACCTGACCTGGCCCGGGGCGCTGCCGGACTTGCGCCTGCTGGTGCAGGTCCAGACCAGGGCCGGCGGCGCCTTTTCCAACGTCTCTGGCTGGCTGCCGCCCGGAACGGCCGGGTTTGTCGACCCCCGCCCGCCCGAGCCGGGACCGCTGACCTACCGGCTCAAGGTGGTCAATGTGGCAGGCAACGCCAACACGACCTTTTCCCTGCGTGCTGTGACGCTTCCCACTGTCTGACCGGAGTGCCGCCAGTGCCGACTCTTGCCGAACTCAAGGCCAAATGGTTCATCCGCACCGACAGCGACCAGACCGTGCTGGGCGTGCCCTGCCGCCGCCATAGCCCCGGCGCCACCGGCACCCAGCTGGCAGTCTCGACCGACAACAATACCGTCATGCCGCTGATCGACGGGGCGGCCTACATGGAGCGCTGGCATACGTTGCTGGGCACCTTGCACGGGCAACCCGGTGCAGAGTTCATGCATGCGGGCTGGCGGTTTGAAGGCGTCAAGACGCTTGGCCATTCGGTGCCGGGGACCGACGCCTTGCAAGATGTTGCGGCGGCCCAAGCTGCGGGGGTGGCGGTCTATCCGGTGATGTGCCGCAATCTGTTGATGTTGCGCTTCAACAACGCGACGGTCATCTGGTTGCATGCCCATGGGGTCTGGAATGCCGTCATGGACAACCGCTTTCCGGCAGGCGGCAGCAACCACCAGAAATTCGCTGTGTTCAAGCGCACCGGCATGGCGCGGGCGATCATGGGCTCGATCGACATTTCCAAGACCCGCTGGGACCGTCCGGTGCACAACCCCACCGATCCTGACCGCCATCCGTCAGGCAAACCGACCCATGATACTGGCGTGCTGCTGATCGGGCCTGCCAGCCGCGACGTGGAACTGACCTTTCGCGAGCGCTGGAACGACCCGACCCGGACATTCGGGCTTGAACCGCTGCTCCCGCCGCTTCCGCTGATTTCGAGCCCGCTGTCCGCCGAGCCGGGGACCGGAACCCATTCGGTGCAGATCCTGCGCACCTATGGCATCACCAATGCGACTTTCGGCTATTCTTGGCATGCACGCGGCGAATTCACCGTCTGGGCCAGCTATCTCAACGCAATCCGCACCGCGCAGAGCCTGATCTACATCGAGGACCAGTATTTCCTGCCTTGGGGTTTCCCGCCGCGCTTTGCCGCGACTGGGGCGCGGCGCGATGTGGATGTGGTGTACCAGTTGGGCGAGGCGATGAAGCGCGGCGTGAAGGTGGTCGTGGTGGTGCCCGCCAACGAAGAGGATTCTACCCATGCCTATCAGAAGTACCAGCGCGATCTCGCCGTCAACTATCTGACGGGCGTCAAGGCGGCGGGCGCATCGGGGGATGTGGTGGTCGCGTCGCTCAAGAACGGAACGACCGATATCTATGTCCACTCCAAGCTGATGCTGGTCGATGACGAACTGGTGCTGATCGGATCCACCAACGTAGGCCAGCGCAGCATGACGCATGATGGCGAAATCCATGCCGCAATCGTGGATTCGGCCAACAGCTTTGCCCGCGAACTTCGCAAGACGCTGTGGGCCGAACATACCGGCAGGCCAGCCGCCACGCTGGACGCGCCGCTGGCGGCCTACGCGCTGTTCGTGGCCGATACCGCCGCCAGCGCCGGGCATCTGAAACCCTATCCGGTCGATCCGCTGGTCGTCTATCCGCCCGTTGCCGGAACGCCGCCACCCGGGCGGACCCATTCACATGTGATCAACCACCTTGTCGACCCCTACGCTGGCCCCGCTGCCCTAGCCTGAGGAGCCTACCATGCCCGTCCCCGGAACCCCGCTGCCACGTGCCTTCAAGCTGGACTGGTTCCCGATCGACCGGCTGGATCCGGGCGGAGACCTGATGGCATTTCTGTCGCGGATCCTTGTCACCGAGTACTCTGAAACCGTCGGGGTCCCCGGCGGCGCCAGTGGCTTTCAGGTCGGTCTCAGCATTGCCGAAGAACTGGAACTGGGGCTGATCGGGCTTGACGGCTTTGCGCTTGTCCTTGGCGGGGCCAGCACCAGCACCATCACCTTCGGGCTGGAAACCGGGCCTGCGGGCACCACTTTCCGCCTTGGCGCCGGGGCGCGGTTGCGCTTTCCGCGCAGCGTGCTGAAGCCGGTCATCCGCGATGGCGAGGAATGGGCCGATGACCCGTCCCGCCGCTTTGCCGAGATTGAGATCGCGGCGGGCGTGCTGATCGACGAGGACTGGAACGTCAGCTTTGACGGGTCGAACGCCTTTACCCTGCAGCCGATGATGATCGCAGATTCCGGCTTTGTGATTGAAGGGCAGGTGGCGCTTGACCTGTCCGAGACGACTGGACTGCCTGAATCCGCCGCGCTGGGCCTGCCACCCACATGGAAGGGCGTGGTGTTCAAGGCCTTTACCCTGCATCTGCCCAAGTCGGTGTCCGACTCCGTGCCGGTGGCCAATCTGCAACTGGTCAATTTCCACATCGGCTCGGGCGGCGTGACCGGCACCGTGCGGCTGAACGGGGCGCCGGGTTCCGCCATGCTGGCCGGATTCCCCTTTGTGCCCACCGCCTTCGAGGTGTCGTTCCGGGAAAACGCCTTCACCGGCGCGCATCTGGCGGGCAACCTGACCCTGCCGTTCTTCGACGCGCCCGTCGCGGTCGAGGCGGGGTTTGATCTGGCGGGCAATATCACCATCGGGCTGACCAGCACCGGCGGCACGGGCCTGCTTACGTTGGACAAACCGGGGATCCTTGCCCTGACCTTGGACGGGCTGGCCTTCCGCAAGGAAGGCGAGGTCTTTGCCATCGCCCTCAGCGGCCGTCTTCAGCCCAAGGTCGCCGGACTTGAGTGGCCCACCTTCCGGGTGCAGGAACTGTCGATCGACAGTAAGGGTCAGGTCCGCCTTGAGGGGGGATGGCTGCAACTGCCCGAGCAGTACATGCTGTCGTTTTATGGGTTCCAGCTGTCGATCAGCGCGATCGGGTTCGGCACCGAGACCAGTGGCCGCCGCTGGATCGGCTTCAACGGCGGGCTGAAGCTGGTTGACGGGCTGAGCGCCGGAGCCTCGGTCGAAGGCATGCGTATTGGCTGGTCGCCCACCGGCGCGCCCGACATTTCCTTCTCCCTTGACGGTGTCGGGGTCGAATTCAAGGTGCCCGGCGCCGTCGAATTCAAGGGGTTTGTCGCCATGCGCGAACCCGAGCCCGGGGTGATCCGTTTCGACGGCGACATCAAGCTCAAGCTGATCGCGCTAAATCTGGAAATCGACGGTCAGCTGGTGGTGGGATACAACGGCCCCGGCGATTATACCTTCTTTGCGGTCTATATCGGTGTCGAACTGCCGGCGGGCATCCCTCTGTGGTCCACCGGGCTGGGGCTGTACGGGCTGGCCGGGCTGTTTGCGCTGAACATGGAGCCGGGGCGGCAACCCGACGAGCCGTGGTATGCGATCCAACCCGGGCCAAGCTGGTATCACCGCACCCCGCCCGGCGTGGGCGTGGCCAATCTGCGCAAGTGGAAGGATGCCGACGGCAGCCTTGGCATCGGCGCCGGGATCACCATAGGCACCGTCTATGACAACGGGTTCACCTTCTCGGGCAAGATGTTGCTGGCCATCGTGTTTCCCGGGCCGATCATCATGATCGAGGGGCGCGCCAACGTGCTCAAGGAACGCGCGAGCCTGGCCGACGACCCGATGTTCCGCACGCTGATCGTGATCGATGGCAGGGAACGCAGCCTTCTGGCCGGGCTTGATGCGCGCTACAAGATTGCCGACGACGGCGAGCTGATCGAAATCGCGGGCTCGCTTGAGGCCTATTTCGACTTCGACGATCTGGATGCGTGGTATCTGAACCTGGGCCTAGACGAGCCGCGCGCCAAGCGCATCGGCGCGGAGATCTTTTTCCACATCTTCCGGGCCAATGCCTATCTGATGATGAATGCCGACCGGGTGAAGACCGGCGCCTGGGTCGGTATCCAACAGGACTGGACCTTTGGCCCGTTGCGGGTCGAACTGGCCTGCTGGATGGAGGGCAAGGCCGAACTGTCGCGCAAGCCGATCTATCTGCAGGGCTCGCTGCACCTGCACGGCAGTCTGTCGGTCGCGGTGTTCGGTTTCGGCTTTGGCTTGTCGGCGGATGCCCAGGTTGCGGCCGGGGTGTTTGATCCGTTCTACATCCGCGCCGACCTGAGCGTCTCGGTCAACCTGCCCTGGCCATTGCCGGACTTCTCGGTCGCCATCACGCTGGAATGGGGACCCGAGGCCGACCCGCCGCTGTTGCCCGCGCTGGTCAAGGAAGTGGCCGTCGCCCACGAGATCGTCTCGGCAACATGGCCGCTGGCTGCGGATCGCTACCTCCTGCCACGGATCGACGACCCGGCAAACGAAGGCTTCTTTGACAATCAGCCCCCGGGCTTTGCGACGCCAGACCAGCCGCCGCCGCCCAACTTGCCAGTGGTCCCGTTGGACGCCCGGCCCGACATCACCTTTGCGCGCCCGGTGCACGACGATGCGCGCGCCGGGTTGAACCCCCAGCCGGCCTACAGCCGGGCCGCGCCTGCCGGATGGTCCTGGGTTGGGGATGCGTCCAAGTCCAAGGGCTCGGTTCGCGTACGCCCGGCGCTGACCGAGGTCACCCTGTCGCGCTGGCACGGCACGGGCTGGGCCCTGCTTGCCCGAGCCGGAATGGGCGCCAATCCCGCTGGCGTGCCCCGGCTTTACGGCGCGTGGATGCCCACGGCGGCGGAATCGGGCGGGGCCGAGGACGCGCTTCCCGCCAACGTCAAACTGCGGGTCTGGACCAAGACGCCCTACAGTTTCACCAGCCACACTGGGTCGGAATGGCAGACCGGCTTTGGCCAGACCTACCCGGGCTATCCTTGTGTCTCTGCGCCGCCAGTGCAGCGGGTGTGCTGCGATTTTGCGCGCACGGCATCAGGCACCCGGCCTGCGGCGCCGTGGTCCTGTGCCGATGCGCCGTTCCAGCTTACCTGGCCCGCCACTGCCGACCCTGTGGTCGAAACCCACGACGATAGTGGCGGACCCTTTCAGGCGCTTTGCTTTCCGGCAGGCGCCACACCGACGATCATGATCGAGCCCGACGTCAGCCAGCTTCTGGTCGAGGTCTATCGTGACGACACCGCGCTGCATGAGGACTGCACCGACTTTGCCGACGGCCCCGAGCGCAAGGAACCCAACCCGCTGAATCTGGGCACAATGGTTCTTACTGCGGGCGATGGCAGCTGGACTGCCAATGAACTGTGGTTCCGCGACAACGGCCTGCCCGGCGCCGAGGCCGCCATCGGGCTGGATTGCAGCGTAGAGCTGCGCATCGACCTTGCCGTGCCTGCCGTGATGGTGCGCCTGCGCCTGTCGACCCGGCTCCGCCGGGTGGCGCTTCTGGCTCTCGATGCGCAGGGCAAGCCCATCGACCAGACGGAGGTGACCACACCCGATCAGCAGGGCGACGCGGTCCTGACGGCGCGCGAAGGCGACCGGATCGCCAGCGTCGTGATCCGTGGCGAGGAGGCGGGCACCACCTTCCTGCATCAGATTTGCAGCAAGACCACGACGGATGTCCCGGTCTGGATGGATCTGCACGACGGCAGCGGCGCGGCACTGAAGCGGCTGATCGAAAAGGATCGCAAGTTCGACATCCCGGCCCGTGGCCTGACCGCTGTGGTGCTGGGCCGCGACCACGGCAGTCTGGGGATCAGGCGGGTCTGCGCCGTCCATGGGCCCGATACCGCCTATCTGGAATCCGTGGCCCAGATGAGCCAACACGCGACGGACATGCTGTCGGTCTGGTCCACTGATGGCGAGGTGCTGCCGCCCTGGTCCAGCTTCCGCCTGATGGTGACGACCGAGCTTGATGTCGCGGTGCCTGCGGGGTCAAAGGTGGCCAGCGCCTTTGGCGGCAAGCGCCGGATGGTGCAAGCCGCCTATTTCCAGACCGAAGGGCCCCCGGTTCTGGGTCGCCCGACACAAAGCGGCAATTCGCTGGTGCCGGGGGCTGGTGGCGTTGGCGCATCGGTTCCGCCTGCGGTGGAAACCGGGCTGGAGGATCTGGCCCGCTATGTGCGGCAGACCGTGCCGGCCACGGTGCCGCCCGAAGGCAAGCCGCCGCTGTTGCCGCGCCCGGTTTATCGCAGTTACGACGTCGGGGTCCGATTCAGCACGCCCTATGTCGACCAGATGTATGCGATGTCGGGGCGCGATCTGACGCTGCAGATCCGCGATGCCAATGACCAGCCGGTCCGCGACGCGCAGGGCCTGCTGATGTCGCCGGTCAACCGCTGGGGACGCGGCGGCCTGACTAGTCTGTCACAGGCGCATTCCCAGTGGCTTGACGTGCTGAGCGGCGCGGATTGCACCTCGGCCAGCATCAATCTTGGCACCGTGGCCACCTCAAAGACGCTGACCGCGCCTGGCCATGTGCTTGATCCGGCGGCGGTTTACGAGGCGCGGCTCATCCCGCTGCTGTCGCGCGAAAGCTTTGACGGCATGGCGCTTGGCGCCAGCGCGACGGGCAGCGGCGCCGAACTGACCGGCAGCGGCGCGCTGGTCTGGCGGGTGGCCGACCATGGCACCGTGGCGGCCCCGTCTGTCTGGACGGTGGGGCAGGCCGGCACGCCGCCTGCCCGCCATGTGGTGCAATCGGCCGGCATCTATCTGGGCCCGGCCGAGCGCGACCTGCCCTTCCCCGGCGGGACTTTGCTGATCGCCAACCGTAACCGGCACCTGCCCGCAGGTGACCCGGCCCAGCCCGCCGCCTGGACCGACATCCGCCTGACACTCGCCCTGCGTTCGCCCGATGATGACATCATCGGGGTCGGCCTGCGGATGGCTGCCGGGCGCGGCTATTTGGTCACCCTCGACCGGCAGAACAACCGCCGCCGGATCGTCCGCCTTGCGCCTGCCGGTGCAGTCGTGCTGGCAGAAGAGCCGGGCGGCTATGTCCTCAACAGTGATGTGATCGTGTCGGCTGAATGCGTGGGCCCCCACATCAGGGTCCATTTCGATGGGCTGCAGGTCTTTTATGTGACCGACCCGACATGGGGTTCCGGGTCCATCGCGCTTTATACCGCCGACAATGCCGGGGCGCGGTTTGCCGATATCCGGGTCGAGGATCTGCGCCGGGCCGCGCCAAAAGCCTATGCCTTCCAGTTCAGCACCTCGGCCTTTGCCAACTTCCGCCATCAACTGCTGGCGGGCACGGGGCAAAGCCTGATCGTCGCCCTGCCACCGGCCTTCGACCTTAGCCCGATGCTGACTGCGGCGGTGGTACCCGGGTCCGCGGCCGCCAAGGTACCAGCGTCCGAGGCCGAAGCGCGGGCCTTTGCGAGCGTGGCGCATGCCGCACTGGGCGGTGCCGCCGACCTGCCGGTCACGCAGCCCGAAGCCCTGCGCCTTGCAAATGGCGGCGCGACCGCTGCCGTGCTGCTCCGGCTGGCCGAACCTGTCGACTGGCGCCGGACACGGCTGGGTTTTGAACAAGGCCCCGTCGCGCCACAGCCTGTTGCGGCTGGCCGGATGCGAATCATTTCGGCAAGTCTTGGCGCCAGCGATCCCGCACAGGAAAGCGCGGGCCTGATCCTGCACGAGGCCTGCGATCCGGCGGGCTGCGTCATCGCCGCGCGCCATTTGCCAAGCCCGGGCGTGCCTGACCTGGCCGATTGCACGCTGCTTGCCGCGCCCGACCTGATGACCGACCGCGCCGCGCCGGTCATTGAGACCGCGACCCTTTGGACGCCGCAACTGGTCGACACCAGTGAAGTCGAGATCGTCACCCCACCCGGCCTTGGCGTTCCGGACTGGCAGGGCATAGGTGGCACGCTGAGCCAGTTGCAAGACGTCTTCATGCCCGACCCCGCGAGCTCTCCGCCTGCGATGATCGGCAGCTTTGCGCTGGCGCGCGGCGCCCTGTCGCAGGACTTACAGATCGACCTGAGGGTCGATCTGTCAGGTCCGGGTGCGGCCGGAGTGGTGTTCCGCTTTATCGACCGCGACAACTTCTGTTCCTTCATGATCGACCGGGTCATAGGTCGCCGCGTGCTGTTGCGGGTGACCGGTGGTGTGGCCACGACCGTGGTCGACGCCGCGCTGCCTTTTGGTGCCGGGGCCAGCCAGGCGGTGCGGGTGGTTGTGCAGGGTCAGCGAGTGCGCATCGAGGTCGATGGCGTGGCATTCGGTGATACCCTTGTAGCGGGACCGCTTGGCGGCCGGTATGGCCTGGCGACCTGGCGCTGGCCCCAAGCGCGCTTTTCCGGCATCGTGGTCAACCGGCTGACCCGGCGCTTGGGTGAGCTGCGGATCGACGAAACGGCACCGACCGGCACGCCAGCGCCTTGGGCGGTCAATGCCGGACGCTTGGTCAGAACCGGCGTCCCCGCCGCGACGGGACTGGCCCTTGCGCTGGCCGAAGGCGGGCCTTGGGCTGACCTGCGCCTGGCCGCTTACGTCCAAGGCGCGGGCGGTGCGGCACCGGGCGGCGCAGGGCTAGTCTGGCGGCATGTTTCCTCCTCGCAACACATCCGTTTCGCGCTTGCGGCTGACGGACTTTCGGCCAGCCTGATCCGGCGGGTTGCCGATGCCGACAGCGTGGTGTGGAGCGGCGCCCTGTCGCCTCCCGCGACTCTCGATACCCGGTACCTCGTGGCCGAAGTTATCGGTCGCCGGGTGCAGCTTTGGGTTGACGGCGTGCTGCTGGCCGAGGTCAGCGACGCCGGTCTTGGTGAAGGTTCTGCCGGTCTGTGCGGTAACGCGGCGGCCGGCTTTGCCGCCTGGGGCCTTGTCATCAGCCATGCCGTACCACAGTGGCGCGACTGGCATGTCTTTGGCCCCACCGGACACCGCACGTCGGGCCATCGGCTGCGCGTGACCGCAGGCGCGGCTTCCGCCGGAGCTGTGACCGTGCAGGGCGAAGAGGCACTGTGGAAGGGTATGGCCGCCGCCGGATTCCGCCCGGACTTTCCGGCAGAAGGTGTTGATCTTCGCCTGACAGGTCTGGCCGGAGAGGTGATCGACGAACGGCGGTTCCTGCGCGCCGCTGCCTGGGCGCCACTATCTGTACGGATGCTTCGGTCGGGCGACGGGACGGCGGTTGTGCTGCTGGCCGATGGCGGTGGCACCCTGCCCGCAGGCCAGATCCGGCTCACGGCCGAGTTCAGGCGCGACAATCAGGCCGAAGATGCCGACAGCATCGTCCTGACCGAGGGCGGGGAGAGCCTGCCAGAGACGGCGGTCCTGACGGTCTGAGGCTGGCCGCACAGGCAGCGGGATGCTGGGTGTGAGATCATGGTATCACGCCATGACAGGCGAGCCTTGATCATCGTTGTGCATTCCGGCGGCTCACCTGTTGTAAGGTGTCCTGCCACCTGAGCCTGCTTACAACAGCGACCTATGTGACAACCGGGTACCAGACCGCCCTTCCCCGCGCGCCAGCCCCGCGACGGCCGGGCTGCGCAGGACCGCGACGACACCGCGCCACCTGACCCGGGGCGCATTCGTCCCAGGCGGGTGGCCTCCTGAACGTCGGCACGTCCGGCGACCCACGACAATGCCATCGTGAAGCCGCGCCCCGAATGCCCGAGCGCGATGATCGGCGATCCAGCCATGGGTCGGACCCGGTCCGGGAACGAGATGGCTCATGCTGTTCCCGGAGGCCTGCGCGCGCACGACGAACGCGGCGACCGTCGTGCAAAGATATGGTGGCAGGGCACGGCCATTGCTTGCCAAAAAAGCGCTCAACGCGTCGTCCGACCGATTTGGGTCCGCGATGACGTCAAGAGAAGTGACCACGGCGATGCGCTGATCGTCGCCCCCCCCCTCCCGGCTCGCTGGAGAGCGTGACCGACCTGACGCGGGACGGCGGCGCCAAAGCGCTGGCGGTGGAATCTGCACCCAGCCTCTGGCAGATCGTGCAGGCGGGAGCTGCCAGCTCTGTCTGGTCCAAACCGGTTTCACGCATCCTCGTCTCCTTTCGCGCACCCCCACATGGGCGCACGGGAACGAAGGCGTCAGAGGAAATGATATGCAAGTCAAATAGTTACCCGTCCTCTTGCGGATTCTACCTGTTCGTTCGGGCTCAGAGAAGGTTCGCCCGCAGTCCCGTTCCCTCCGGTAGATGGCCGCTTCCGCGACAACCGTGGGTTTCACTGAATGGCCGCTCTCCGCCCTCGTAAGCGGCGGCCACGCCCCATTGATTTTGCACTTGCGCGGCGTCGCAATGGGATGACGCGGAGGGCGGCCGGTAGCTCGTCAGGGACTACGAGACGAGGTCCCTATGCATCCCGGCCCTGTT
>ERZ888423.2288-NODE-2288-length-14575-cov-13.154477_pt1 | contig 14575 bp, 9 predicted proteins | sample MGYA00520523_ERZ888423 | MGnify/ENA primary metagenome ERZ888423 (study PRJEB32303, sample SAMEA104408611) | aquatic metagenome | biome: Brackish water; feature: Pelagic; material: water | place: Baltic Sea | collected 2014-06-08T10:24:00 | depth 30,27 m ...
ATCATCCACAAACACAAGGAAAAATTGAACGCTATCACAGAACCATGAAAAACGTAGTAAAACTCGATAATTACTTCGCTCCAGAAGAATTAGAAGCTGCTTTAGAAAAGTTTGTGTACCGTTACAACAATCAACGCTATCATGAATCATTAAACAACTTAACACCCGCTGATGTCTATTTTGGAAGAGGAGAATTAATCTTGAAAGAACGTGAAAGATTAAAGAAAATAGCTATTGTAAAACGTAAAATTGAGTACCAAAAATTAAAATTAACAACTAATCAAAAAAATCTTTTATCTTTGAATTTGTAACTAAACACTCTCTTAACAAAAGTCCACTTTAGTTTGAAGACATACAAAGAACAATGGGCAATAAAGCGGTTACGGATATAGAAACAGCTTCTGTAATCCACCAAATAGCGATCCATAAAGCAGATGCTAAAATAGCGTTAGCTTCTTTACTTAAACCCTTTGGATGAAAGAATAGCAATACAAAAGTAAATAATAATGGTCCTAATATTAATCCGATTTTACTTTTAGATATTTTCAAAGTATATTATTTAGTTTTAAATGATTGGTAAAAATGAATAAGCTCCAATTATATTCGGGAAAAAAAGTTCTTGAAAAGAATCAAATAATACCAAAGTTTCGCTCATAAACCGCGTTACTATTTCGTAAATAAAAAAGTAATTCTTAATCCGATTATTTTATTTTGAGTGCGAGTCAGTTGTTTTTTTAAAATTCTTTATTGTTTTAACTATTTAAAATAATGCAAGCTCTTGATGTGTGATAAGGTGCTTTCCACATGCTTACTTTATCTTCATTTGTGTATACCTGTTCATTCTTATCAACTCTAAAAAACCATTCTCCATTTTTTGTGTCTATTAAATGTTTTTTAGTGAATTCCCATATTTTTAATGATGCATTGATGTATTCTTCATTATTCTTTAAATCATTTGCATATTTTAATCCAACAAGAGCTTCTACTTGTGGCCACCAATGCCTATCTGAATCTAGATGTTTGGTCACTCTGTTTTTTTTATTAATTACAGCTCCTTTTTTATCAATAGCTTCCGCTAAAAAAGTATCTGCTACTTTTATAGCTACTTGTTTTGTTTTTTGTAAAACGTTATCATCTCCAATTAATTTTGCTGCTTCAATTCCTAACCAAGACGCTTCTATATCATGACCATAAGAAACCTCATCACTCAACAAATTCCATTCATCATCAAAAAATAATTCATAATGATTTTCAGTATTTAAAAACTTATTTAAAAATACTTCTACTAATATTTTTAAAGACTCTTTTAACTCTTGATTATCATAAATTTTTAATAGCGATGTATATGCCTCTAAGACATGTAGATGAGTATTCATGGTTTTAGAAGCATTCATATCTTTATCACTTAATCGCATGTCTTCTATTAAGCTCCAATCTTCGTTAAATGCTTCAAAATAACCTAAATGCAAATCATCTTTAGCATGTTTTTCTAGTAGCTCGAATAATACTATAGCCCAATTTTTAGCAGCTTCATTTTTGGTGAAAATATAATATTCAGATAATGCATAAATAGTAAATGCCTGAGCGTAAACTTGCTTTCGTTTGTTTAATGGATTGCCTTTATAATCAAGCTCCCAAAACACACCCTCATAGGTTTTATCATTAAAAAAGGTCTTTAAATAATTAAAAGCTCTATCACAAATGGCTTTGTATTCATCTGTCTTTAAATGATTTGAAGCTGCCGAAAATGACCACAGAATACGCGAATTCAAGATAATACCCTTAGGTGCTTCTATAATTATTTTGTTATAATGATTAATTTTACCTACAAAACCACCGTGCTCCAGATCTAATGTATTCTTAGTCCAGTATTTCAATATATTTTTTAACTCAGAGTTTAATTCTGATTTTAGCTGACTGTAGGCCTCCATAATTAATACAATCCTTTATTTTTTTCTATAAGATTCATAATAGTGTCTACAGAACCAGCTGATGTAAACTTATCTTCAGGGGAATTTATGCAATAGTCCACCAACTTTTTAATTGTTGATATTGCCACATGCATTCTTGTATCGCAGGAGGCATAATAAATATATACAGTCCCATCATCATCGGCTATCCAACCATTTGAAAATAACACATTCGATACATCTCCTACTCTTTCTTCATTTTCTGGCGCCATAAAATAACCAGCTGGATGATGAATTACTTTTGAGATTTCATTTAAATCTGTCATAAACATATACAACGTATAGCGCAGTCCTGCAGCAGTATTTCTCACACCGTGAGCTAGGTGCAACCAGCCTTTATCTGTTTTAATTGGTGCAGGACCTAAACCGTTTTTAAGTTCATAAACTGTGTGATATACTTTATTATTGATAATCCTTTCTTCCTTAACGACTGGATTCATCATATCATCAATAAATCCTAATCCGATACCACCTCCTTTTTCAACATCAATAAATCCTTGTTGAGGTCTTGTGTATACTGCATATTTACCATTAACAAACTCTGGATGAAGTACTACATTACGTTGTTGCCCAGTATTTGAAATCAAATCTGGTAGCCGCTCCCAAGTCAATAAATTTTTAGTTCTAACTATACCCGCGTTTGCAATAGCACTACTTGTATCTTCAGGCGGAACATTTGGGTCTTTTCTTTCTGTGCAAAATACGCCGTAAATCCAACCATCTTCATGTTTAATTAAACGCATGTCGTATACATTTGTGTCTGGATTATTCCCCATTTGAGGAATCGCGCTAGGTTTGTCCCAGAATTGAAAATTATCTATTCCATTTGGACTTTCTGCAATCGCAAAAAAAGATTTTCTGTCATTACCTTCTACGCGAACACATAAAATATAAGCGTCTTTCCATTTAATTGCTCCAGCATTAAATGCTGCGTTAAAACCAATTTTTTCAATTCCATTGGGATTTGTTTCAGGGTTTAAATCATACCTCCAATGTATAGGAATATGTTCTGCAGTAACAACAGGGTTTTTATATCGGTTGTATATTCCGTTTGATTTAGAAATTTTTTTATTTTTTTTATTCACCAATTTATGATGGTGCTTCTTTACTTCTTCTATATTTTTGATTTCTTTTTGCAATTGAATAATTTTTAAGTTAGTCTAGTTTTTCGTCTAAGGTATTCCACCAATATTTTTTCAATAAAAATAAGCATATAACTAAAACAGTTAGTGAAAAATAAATAGGTGTGTTTTGTTTAAAAACAACGTACATTGGTAAAATAACTAAAGCTGTTTGAGCTATTATACCTATTGCTACATTAAACATATCTCTGCCAAAATGTGAATTCTTTTTGAAATCTGGATTTTCTATCTGGATTTTTTCTCTAATTGGTTTCCAGGATCCCCAAGGTCTTACATTTGTGTAGAACGATTTTAAAACGGCTTCATCTGTTGGTGGTGCTGAGTAAGTTCCTATAATTGATCCTATAACTGAAATGATTAGCAAAACAGGGAATAAATACAATCCTAAAACTTCTGGAAATAATTCTGGAACTATTCCTGCTGCTAATAAGCCAGCTGCCATTCCCCAGAAAAAACCTTCGCCATTAAAACGCCACCAATGCCATTTTAAAATATTTGCACCAACATAACTACCGTATAAAACAGAAACAATCCACTGTAAAACAGAATTTACATCTTTTGCAAACAAACCTAAAATTATACTCACAATTACCACAATAATTCCTGTTAGGTAATTCATGTTTCTTATTTGGGTGGCATTTGCCGTTGGATTTTTATATTTCAGATAAATATCATTCACTAAATATGCTTGTGCGGCATTTAAAGTTCCTGCAAAAGTTGACATAAATGCTGCAATTAAGCCAGCTAACAGTAATCCTAATAAACCTACAGGAACAAATTGTTTTATTGCTGATGGTAAAATTAATTCAAAATCTATATCTCCAGAAACTGTTAGTAGGTTTAGTTTTTCGTAATAAATTAAAGCTAATGCGGCAAAACCTGCAATCATTAAATAACGTATCGGCATTAAAATTACAGATACAAAACCACTCATTTTTGATGCTTCTGCAGCGGATTTAGTTGATAATATTTTTTGCATATCGTAATTAGGTGCTGGTCCAGCAACACTAACTAAAACTCCTTTAAAAACCATCATCATAAAGAAAATAGTAAATAAACCAAAACCATCATCTTTAATTTTTTGATTCACTTCGGGGATTATTTCTGTCCAATCCATATTTAATTCCCATCCAAAAAACGGACTTAACCATCCGTCAGGAACAGTTAGTGGATTATCTGAGATTGCGTTATATCCTAAATAACCAATTACTAATGCGGCAACTGTCATAATTGCAAATTGAACAACATCTGCCCAAACAATTCCAGACATTCCGCCTAAAAGAGAATAGAAAACTGCAAAACATGTGAATATAATTCCGTAAAAATGAGGAACAAATTCTGCTGAAACTTCAAAAGGAATATAATTACTTATTACTTCCCAGGGGATAAATATTTCTATAAACTTTCCAAGTCCTATAAATCCGTAAGCTAAATAGCCTAAACACATTATTAGCGCAAAAACAACGACAATTACGTGTGATAATTTTGCGCCTTTACCAAAACCAAAACGGGTTCCAATCCATTCTGCACCTGTTGTTGCGTTAGATCTTCTTAGCCATTTTGATAAATAAACCATTAAGAAAATTTGATTAAATATTGGCCATAACCATGGAATCCATGCGCTTTTTATTCCATAAACAAACATTAAAGTTACCAACCAAATTGTTCCAGAAATATCGAACATTCCTGAGGCATTAGAGAGTCCTAGCATATACCAAGGAATTGATTTTCCGCCCAATAAATAATCGTCTTTACTACGTTGTGCTCTTTTTCTTAAAACCAGCCCAATAACTACAATTGTAATTAAATAAATGGAGATAATAATTATATCTATTGGATGTAATAGTTTCATATATAGTTTAGTCTTGGGTAATGTTTTGTAGATCTTTTAAAAATAATGTTTCTGGAAAAGATTTGAATCGTTTAAAATCTTCTTCACTTGCGTGCCCTTTAAAAGGCATGTAATGATGTGTTGTTTTATGGTTTCTCCAAAACAAAACCCAAGCAATTCCAGAGTTTTGAATTACAGGGTACAATACTTCTGAATACCAATTTTCAGTAGAAACTGTTTCTAGTCCTGTTTCTGTAAAAGCAAATAGTTTATTTTTTGCGGTTGCTATTTGTTTTATCAAGGCTAAACTATTTATCATTGAGTCAACAAAAATTTCTGAGTCTCTAAAATCATACACATCAATTCCTAAAATATCTACATAATCATCTCCCGGATAATATTCCATATAATTATCAAAAGGATTTAACTTATTAGGTGAATACGCATAAATTAAATTGTGTAATTTATATTTATCTCTTAATAAAAGAACTGTTTCTCTCCATAATTGTATATATTCTTTTGGTGTGCAATTTCCATCACCCCACCAAAACCATTTTCCATTCATTTCATGAAAAGGCCTAAAGATAATAGGAACTAACTTGCCTTTGTACTTCACGGTTTTCAAAAAATCTGCAACTCTTTTTAGCCAAAACTCATATTTTTTCTTGTGAATTCCTTCACCAATAATGTCTTTAACTGCAGGAGTATTATCCCAAGAGTTCCCCCCTGTTGTTGGGTTATCAAGGTGCCAACTTACTGTTATAATAGCGCCTTTTTTATGTGCTTCAATCATTGTTTTTCTCATAAAATCAAAAGAAACACTATCTAAATTCACTTTATTTCCTAACTCAATTTTTCCAATATCAAAACCAAAAACTGCTGGAAAATCTCCAACAACGCCTTGAACATCACTTTTTATTTCATTCGAAAAATCTTCTTGTACCCATCCAATACCATAGGAAGTTGCATCTTGATGACCAATTGCAATACCTTTTTTTACTGTATAAAAAAGTCTTTTATGTAAAATTTTTGCATTTTTTGATATTTTTATATCAACCAAACTTGGTTTTTGGTAGACTGAATTGTAAAACGAACTACAAGACGAAAACGAAACAATAATAAAAAAAAAGAGTACTCTTTTTCTGAAAGGATTTTTATTTAATATTTTTATAATTCTAGACATTTAAAGATGTATTTATAAATTTGATACATTTTTTTATGATTATATCAAATTAAGTGCACAATAATTTAAATATCCAAAAATAAACATACATTGCACACTTGAATGATATTATTTTATCAATTATTTAAATTATTATAACAAATTATGGATATCTTAAAAAAAATACATAGAGAAATTACTCCATTATCTCCAGAAGACAGCTTTCTTGTTTTTGATAGAATAAAAAGCGAATTTGATTTTCCTGTTCATTTTCATCCAGAATATGAATTAAATTTCATTAGAAAAGGAAAGGGAGTTAAAAGGGTTATTGGTGATAGTATAGAAGAAATAGGAGATTTCGAATTGGTTTTAATTGGTCCTAACTTACATCATGGCTGGTTTACAAACAATTGTTCCAGTAAAGAAATCCATGAGATAACAATTCAGTTTCATAGGGATTTATTCAATGATGCATTTTTAGCAAGAAAAATAATGAAACCTATAAAAGACATGTTTGAAAGATCCATTCACGGTATTTTATTTTCAAACAAAACTTCTGCAGATATATTTGAAAGAATCTCTCAAGTTTCAAAACTTGACAGTATGGATTATTTTTTAGAGTTAATTTCTATCTTATATGATTTGGCAAACTCAAGAAATCAGAGGCTTTTATCAACATATACAGCAAACAGAGATAATTTTGAAAACAGTGATAATATTAAAAAAGTATATGAATATATTCAAGAAAATTTTGATAAAAAAATAACCCTTACAGAAGTTGCTGATATAGTAAATATGAGTCATGTTTCGTTTAATAGGTTTATGAAAAAAAGAACGGGAAAAACATTTGTAGACTATGTTAACGATGTTAGAATTGCCTTCGCCGCTATCAGATTAGTGGAAAAAGACAATAGTATATCAGAAATCGCTTTTGACTGTGGATTTAACAATATTTCCAATTTTAATAGGGTTTTTAAAAAATTAAAAAAATGCACTCCAAGCCAATACAAGAATGAGTTTTCTGGTATTAAAAGAATTTTATAGTATTTTGTCTTACAAATAGATTTTTTTCTTAATAAAATCAAAATTAGAACAACGCTTCATAAACTATGCTTGTTGATTTTTCAGGCGCCTCTTTTTCTAAAAAAAACACCTCTTATTTAGGTTAATATCATTACGGCGAAAAAATTTTATTGGTAAATGACAAAATAATATTAACAGCAACTTAATAATTACTTTAATTTTGGATTTGATAATAAACACACATTTTATTGCGTATTTGTTAATTTAGATAAACAAAAAATAGTAATTAATCATAAATATTAACTAAAGGATGGAAAAAAATATTTTAAATCATACTTCTTGCAAAGTCAAAAATTTATTTTTTTTAATAATTTTTGGATTAATGAGTCAGCTTTTTATGGGGCAACAAGTAAAAGGTGTTGTTTCAGACTCCAACGGAGTTATATTACCTGGCGTAAACATTCAAGAAAAAGGAACCAGAAATGGTGTTTCTTCAGATTTTGATGGAAATTATGCAATTACTGTTGGAAAAAACGCAACTTTAATTTTTAGTTTTTTAGGCTACAAAACTATAGAAGTTGTTGTTGGTGGAAAAAGTATTTTAAATATTTCTTTAGAAGAAGATTTAGAAGTTTTAAATGAAGTTATAGTTATAGGTTACGGATCTGTAAATAAAAGAGATTTAACAGGTTCTGTTGGTAGTGTTAAAGCGGCAAAGATTTTAGATGGTAATCCCTCGCCTACTATTAATCAAGCTTTGCAAGGAAGGTTGGCAGGAGTTTTTGTAAGTCAAAATGACGGTGCGCCTGGAGCTGGAATCAGTATACAGATTAGAGGAGCTAATTCGTTTTCAACAAATACACAGCCGCTCTATATTGTAGATGGCATACCTTATGATGTTGCAGCAATGGCTTTTGATGATAATACTAATTTTAATAATAATCAAACAACAAATGCACTGGCAGGTATAAACCCAAATGATATTGAATCGATTGAAGTTTTGAAAGATGCATCAGCAACTGCAATATACGGCTCTAGAGGAGCAAATGGTGTGATCATCATTACTACAAAGCGTGGAAAAAAGGGTGCTGATAAAATTGAATTTACTTCAAATACTTCAGTTTCTACAATGGCTAACAAAGTTCAAGTTCTTAAACCATACGAGTACGCACTTTATAGAAATGAGCAATATCTTAATAGTGATAAATTTGATGGACTTGCATATACAAATCTCCCTTTTAGCGGTACTTGGACGTATACTACTGATGTTGGTGGTAATGTTGATCGTTCAACAGGAGAGTACAAACCTTTGCCAGAAGATTATCTAAGTTCTGGCTATTATAGTGATCAATATGGAAATTCTTCTCTTGTAGAAGGTTCTAATTGGCTTGATGCTATATCAAGAACTAGTTTTTCAAAAGAATACAATGTAAGAGTTTCTGGTGGAAGTGATAAAGGGTGGTATAGTTTTTCGGGAAATCATTTAGATCAAGAAGGAACTATTAAAAATACAGGATATGAAAGATTATCATTGAGAGTAAATATAGGAAGAAAAGTAAAAGATTGGATAGAGATGGGCGTAAATGTTAATTATAGTAACTCTATAACAGACTTCACAAAATCGAATTCTCAAGATTACGGAATTATTAAATCTACAATGCGATTTCCAGTAAATTATTCTGAGAATATAGGTGTAGAGCAGTCTGATGAACTGAATTGGTTGGCTTCAAATCCTTTAACTTATGTAAATTCTGCTAAGGATAGAATTAGAGCTATTAATATTTTCTCATCTTCTTATGCAGAAATTAAATTACACAAAGATTTAACATTTCGTCAAAATTTAGGGTTAAGTTATTCGGGTAATAATAGAGGAACTTATTTTAACAGACATACGCAAGAAGGTAGTGCTCCAACAAATGGAAAAGCAGGTTTAAGTGATAGTTGGTACGAAAAATCAACCTTAGAATCTTTACTTACTTACAATAAAAATTTTAATAATAAACACCGTTTAAATATTGTAGGAGGTTTTACTTACGAAGAAGCTAACTATGCTAGAAAATCACTTTCTGCAACAGGTTTCCCTACAGATTTAACAGAATACCATGATATTTCTCAAGGTTTAGTTCAAAACACACCATCAAGCAGCAGGGGAAAAACTTCGTTAATGTCGCTACTTGGTCGTGTAAATTACTCATTTTTAAATAGATATAATTTTACAGCATCTTTTAGAAGAGATGGTTCAAGTAAATTTGCTCAAGATAATAAGTTTGCCAATTTTGTATCAGGAGCATTTTCTTGGAGAGCTTCAGAAGAAAAATTTATTAAAAATCTTAACTTTTTTGACGATTTAAAATTCCGTGTAAGTTATGGACAAACTGGTAATCAAGGAATTAGTGCTTATCAAACACAAGTATATTTATCTACTTCAAATTACCCTTTTGGCGGCAATCTTTCGAGTGGTTTTTCAGAAAGTACTTGGAGAGGAGCTTTAAACCCTAATTTAAAATGGGAAACTACAGATCAATATAATTTTGGTATAGATGTGTCTATTTTTGACAGTCGTTTAGATTTAACAATTGAGTATTATCATAAAAAAACAAGAGATTTATTACAGAGAGTAGGTATTCCATCCAGTTCTGGTTTTGATACAATGTGGACAAATTCTGGAAATGTAGTTAACGAAGGTCTTGAGATTTCTGCAAATTATGACGTGATTGACGGTGATGACTTTAAATGGAATCTTAATGCAAATATCTCTTTCAATAAAAATGAAATTGGAGGTTTGGCAGGAGATCAATTTGGTGCAGAGTTATGGTATGGTGTTGATCAATTCTTTATTCAAAGAAACGGTGTCCCAATTGGCACAATGTATGGTTATGTAGAAGACGGGTTTTATGATAATAAAGCTGAAGTATTGGCAGATCCTGTAAATGCAACTGTAGCAAATCCAGAAAGTTTAGTTGGTGAAGTAAAGTATAGAGACATTAATGAAGATGGTGCAATTACAGCAGCAGATCAAACTGTAATTGGTGATGCTAGTCCAGATTATACATTTGGTTTAACAAATAACTTTTCGTTTAAAGGATTTAGCTTAGGTTTTTTCTTTCAAGGAGTTATTGGAAATGATTTATTTAATGGAAATCTTGCTAATATAGACGTAGCAAATATTGCAAACATACCTGAATTTGTTTATAATTCTAGATGGGTAGATGGCGCAGATAATTCTAATGCAGAATGGCCAAAAGCAATACGTACATACACTAGAGATATGCGTATTTCTAATAGACATATTGAAGATGGAAGTTATATTAGACTTAAAAATGTAAACTTAGGATACAAGTTTAATCCTAAATTTAAAGGAATAGATAAAGTTTACCTTTATGGAAGTGTGACCAATGTATTTACAATTTCAAACTATAGTTGGTTTGATCCAGATGTAAATGCGTTTGCAGGAGATGCTTCAAGAAGAGGTGTAGATATATATTCATATCCGTCAAGTAGAACTTTTTCTCTCGGATTTAATGTTGAATTTTAAAAATTAAAAAAATGAAAAATTTAAGTGTAAAATTAATTTTTATTCCAGCAGTCTTCCTACTGATGATTAGCTTGGTTTCTTGTGAAAGTTTAATAGAAGAAGAAAAATTCGACTTTATTCAAGATACAGATATTCCAGATTCTAATGTAGGAGCAGATTTATGGGTAACAGGTGTTTATCAAGGACTTTCGTCTATGTTTAGGTATAATATGTTTCCAAATGTTTATGATATGGATTGTGATTATATGACTGGACCTAATTGGGCTTTTAGTTCTTTTGGAGCGGGGAATTTTCAAGGATCTGAACATACACAATCTATGTGGGAGCAATTGTATAATCTTATTCATAGAGCTAATTTTGCTTTAGAAAACATAGAGCAAATGGCTAATGTTTCTAGTGCGCACAGAGCTAATGTTACTGGTGAACTTAATTTAATAAAAGGATACTCTTATTTTATGTTAGTTAAGGCTTTTGGAGAGGTTCCAATTCGTAGATATTCTGTGAATTCTGGTTTTGAAGATGTAAATCAACCAAAAAAATCTATTCCTAATGTTTACGAACATATTATTGAATTGTTAACTTATGCTGAGGAAAATACTTATAAAAATACGAATGGATCATTTATAGAAGGTAGAGTTTCTGCTGGTGTAGCTGCAGGATTACTTTCTAAAGTCTATTTAACTATGGGTTCTGCATCTTTGTCTTCTGGTACAATTAATGTAAATGGTGGAATTCCAATGGAAACTGTTGGTGGAAATAAATTTTACACGTCTCACACTACATTATCACTTACAAAAAGAGTTGTTGCAGGATATGATGGCTTAGATTCAAAAGCGTATTATAAACTTGCAATGGATAAAGCCAAGCAAGTTATGAATGGAGAATATGGAAGTTATGATTTGTTGCCGTATTCAACCTTATGGACTCAAGCATCAAAAAATAAAGTTGAACATATGTGGAGTCTTCAAACTCTTTCTGGTGACGAGATTTATGGTCCTCAATATCCAAAATCGTATTCTGGAAGTTATGATTCCAATGGGTTTGTCTTTTCTGGTAAATGGTATGGAATGAGAGATCATTGGTATAAATTGTTTGAAGAAAACGATTTAAGAATTTATGAAGGTGTTATGCATAGATGGGTAACACCAAATCAAGATTCATTTAATGGAGGATCTTCTTATCCTAGTTTTGGTGTTTGGAACGATAGAGTAGTAAATGATCAACCGCCTTTTGATGATGGAAGAACATATTATAGTACAATAGGTAGTAGTAGTTATCTCGCCTATTTAACTAAATATTCCTTCGTTTCAAATAATGGGATTGATAGACAAGATGCGAACTGGCCATTTATGAGATTTGCAGAAATTCTTTTAATTTATGCAGAGGCAGCGAATGAATTTAATGATGGGCCAAACCAAGATGCTCTTGATGCCATTAACAGAGTTAGAATTAGAAGTGAGGCTACTCCATTTACTTTATTTGGCAATAATAGTAAAGGAGATTTAGTTAGTTTTCGTTCTGCGGTATTAGACGAAAGAGCAAGAGAATTGGCGGCAGAAGGAGATAGACGATGGGATTTATTAAGATGGGGAATTTACCTAGAAGTTATGAATGCTATTGGTGGATTTGATGAAGCTGGTGTTAACAAAATTAGGGCGGAGAGACATTTATTATATCCAATTCCTAATACAGAGATTAACTCAAATGATGCTATTAATGATAATAACATTGGTTGGTAATAATTAATTTAAACAATAATATTATGAGAAATTATATAAAAAAATATCTGTTTTTGTTTTCAATGTCAATGTTTGTTATCTCATGTTCAGATGTTGTAACATATAATGATAATTGGGATAATGAATTAACATCATTTGGTGTTCCAAGTATTACTGATATTATGAGTCCAACGGATAATATTAGCGTATCTGAAGTTGTGTTTGATGATACAGTTAATGTAATTGGAGACAATTTAACTGGAGTCAAATCGATTATGATTAATGATATAGAAGTAGATTTGTCTACTACTTATGCAACTAGACATAAATTAACGTTAAGTATTCCAAGGGAAATTCCGTTAGAAATTTCTAATATAATTACTGTTGTAACTGAGCTTGGAGAGGCTTCGCACCCTATTTTTGTGTCAATACCAGAAATTAAAGTTGATGGATTGTATAATGAGTTTGCATTGCCAGGAGATACCGTTCAAATACTTGGTTCAAATTTTGACTTATACAACTTGACCCAAGAGAGCACAGTAATTTCATATAATGGAGAAGCTGTTGTAGCTACTAATTTTACTTCAAATTCAATTGATATTGTTATTCCTACAAATGCAGTAAATAACACAAAATTTGTTTTGACTAGTACCAAAGTGTCTAATCCTATCGATATTTCATATAGAAATGAAGGGTATTTGTTATTTGATTTTGACAATTATTCTGATACTTATGTTACTGATGGTAGTAAAGCAGGAGATCCAGTAGCATTAAAAGGGTCATTTATTAGATTAGCTAAAGCATTAAATGCTTGGGCTTATACAAACTTGTTTGCAAAAAATTATTCAATTTCAGATCAAAACATATTAGATAATCCACAAGACTATAATTTTGTTTTTGAATTATATACTGCAAGCGCAAGCCCTATTAATGATGATACTAATGTTAAATTTAATAATATAGTTTGGGATCCAAATGGAGATGGTACACCAATCAATACTTATGATACATGGAAAACTATAAAAATGGAAGTTGCAGATGCGTTTCCAAGTTCTGGAAATTATGCCTTAGGTAAGCGATTTTTTCTACTTTGTCAGCCAAAATCAGCAAGAGATTTTGATTTCTCTATGGCTAATTTTAGGTTAGTGAAGAAATAATAAATTTTATAAAACAACCTTTATTTATTTAGTAAATTAACAAATATTTCCATGAAATTTTTTTTCTCTATTTTTTTTACATGCATTACCTTTTTAGTTTTTTCGCAAACTAAAACAACATATGAATACGCAATAAAAGGAGTTGATACATTAAAATTAGATGTTTATTCTCCAGAAAATATCCAATTAATAGATAAAAAGCTTCCAGTTTTACTTTGGATGCATGGTGGAGGATTTTTAGGAGGAGTCAGAGATTCTAAATATAATATCGAGCTAGTACAATATGCGGCTCAAAATGGTTTTATTGGTATTTCAATTTCTTATCGATTATTGAGAAAAGGAACAGATACAGGCTTCGGATGTAATTGTCCGAGGGAAACAAAATTGGAAACTATTAAACAGGCGGTCTTAGATTATTTAGATGCTGCATTATTTGTTGTTAATAATGCAGAAAAATTAAATGCTGACTCAAATTATATAATAGCAGCAGGCAGTAGCGCAGGAGCAGAAGCAGTTTCTAATGCTGTTTTTATGAAAAATTACTTTGTCTCTAATTTACAACTTTATAAAACAGTAAAATTTGCTGGATTGTTTTCTTGCGCTGGTGCTATTATTAATGCTGAGTATATGAATAAAGATAATGCTATTCCAAGTGTATTTTATCACGGTACAGACGATAGATTAGTACCATTTGGTGTAGCTCCACATCATTATTGTGATCCAGAAACCCCCGGATATTTGATAATGGAAGGTTCAGAAGAGTTGGTAAAAAGGCTAAAGATATTTGAAACATCTTATTACTTTAATATTGTTAAAGGAGGAGGACATGAACTTGCAGGAATTCCTTTTGGAGATTTAAAAGAAATTTTCACTTTTTTTAATAAAACTATTGTTGAAAAAAAAATCGTTCAAACTGTAATCATTCAAGCTAAATAAAGCGTGTATAATTCTAATATAGGTTGGCATTGCTAGTTCTAGCCTACTTAAGAAAATCCTCGCAGATTTTGAACGTTTTTATTTACTAAATTGTTTGCTCA
>ERZ888423.2292-NODE-2292-length-14556-cov-12.026550_pt1 | contig 14556 bp, 14 predicted proteins | sample MGYA00520523_ERZ888423 | MGnify/ENA primary metagenome ERZ888423 (study PRJEB32303, sample SAMEA104408611) | aquatic metagenome | biome: Brackish water; feature: Pelagic; material: water | place: Baltic Sea | collected 2014-06-08T10:24:00 | depth 30,27 m ...
ATTCTCAGTGGAAATTATTCGCTAAACCGGCTCACTTCTCAGTGGAAATCAACACCCTTAGTCTCTGCGGCCCGCGCGGGCGCAGCAGAACTGCATTTTGAAACGGTTTGCAAGGCCGACCCGGTGGTCAAAGGGTCAATGCCCCATGATCATCCCTTCAAGGGCGTTATTCTCCATCGCCAATTGCGACAGCCGCGCCTTGACGACGTCGCCGATAGAAATCAAGCCAATCATCTCGCCGTCGCGCATGACTGGCAGGTGGCGAAAGCGTCCGTTTGTCATCATCTCTAGCACGACATCGGACTGGTCTTGGGGCGTGCAGGTGGTGATTTTAGCGGTCATCAGCGTTTCGACCTGATCGTCTATACAGCCCGCGCCGCCCTTGCCGATCTGTCGCACGATGTCGCGTTCAGACAGGATCCCCAACAGCGATTTGCCGTCTTCGCTGACAATCACAGTGCCGATCCGGTTGTCCGACATGATCTTGGCCGCTGAAGATACACGATCCCCCGGTTTCACCCAAAACATCTCTTGCGAAGCCTTGGAGCCCAGAATTTGTTTGACAAGCATGACTATTCTCCCGTTACGGCGTGTTTCAACGTAAGCCTCAATGCTGCATTTGATCAAGCGACGTTTTTTGCTTCGATCTCAGCTTTCTGTTCCTCAACGATTGCTTGATACTCCTGGAATGCCCCCACTGAAGTGGTCCACCTTTTGGGATATGATTGTCCCGTTTTCAGGAGGATTAAACGATGAAGTTCGTCCCTATTCCCGGACAGTGGGGTACTTTACCCCTGTCCACGAGAGGAGCATCAAATGGGACAACAACGCAGAACATACACGTATGATTTCAAGGCTGCAGCGGTTGACCGGCTTTATGAGCCGGGCGCGACGCAGGGCAGTGTTGCCAAGGAACTTGGGATCACGGGCACTCAGTTGAAGACTTGGCGGCTTGAGATCGAAGCCTTTGGGTCCGCAGAGGCCAAGCGGCGGCAGAAGACCGATGCTGCGGAACTTGAGCGGCTTCGCAAAGAAAACAAGCGCTTGGCGCAGGAAGTGGAAATCTTGCACAAGGCGTCGGCTTTTTTCGCGACGCGGGCGGTGAAACCATGACGAACGAGCGCGCTTTCGTCACTGCCCATAAAGCTCAATATGCGGTTTCTATGCTTTGCCGGGTTCTGGCGATTTCCCGAGGCTGGTTTTATGGCTTTTTGGCCAGCCAACCGGCGCGGGATCAGTGCCACGCTGACCGAAAGGTTCGCGATCTGGGGCTTTTGCCCAAGATCAACACCTTCTTCAAGGCGAGCAGGAAGTGCTACGACTCAAAACGGATTCACCAAGATCTGGTGAACGACGGTGAGGTCGTCTTAGAGCGACGGGTGGCTCGCATTATGAAAGAAAACAAAGTATCTCCGCGCTTGAAAAAGCGCCGAGAGCCCGTGACAACGGACAGCAATCACAAGATGCGGCCCTCTCCTAACCTTCTTGAACGGGATTTTCACTGCCTCTCACCCAATGCCGTTTGGCTGGCAGACATCACTTACATCGACACCGATGAAGGCTGGCTTTACCTTGCGGGTGTGAAAGGCATGGCGACGCGGAAGATCGTGGGTTGGGCGATGGAGGATCACATGCGCGCAGAGCTTTGCTGTGATGCTCTGACCATGGCATTAGGGCGCAGAGGTCCTGTGCCTGGGTTGATCCACCACTCCGACAGGGGAAGCCAATACGCCGGTAAGGAATATCGCAAGCTGATCAAGAAGGCTGGGCTCACGCAATCCATGAGCCGCAAGGGCGAGTGCTTGGACAATGCGCCGATGGAAAGCTTCTTCGCATCGTTGAAGAAGGAGATGGTCCACCAGCGCCGCTTTAGAACGAGGGCAGAGGCCAAAGCCGCCATCTTCGAATACATTGAGGTGTTCTACAATCGTCAGCGCCGCCATTCAGGCATCGGCTACAAAACCCCAAAACAGGCTTTTGAAGATATGACTTGGAAAATGGCCGCCTAGGGTCAATAATGAACCTGTCCGGAAATAAATGAACCTGTCCGGAAATAGGGACGAAGTTCATGGCTAACCCACGATCCATATAGAGGCATCCTCAACCGAGAAATAACATAAGGAACCAAAAGCGGCCCCCGTGTTTGCGCACCGGGGAGGCGTTTTATTGCCGGCCAGCACCTATTCGACGAAAGAGGCCAGAATGGTCGCCAGATCCTGCGCGATCTTGCCCCGCTTTGCGCGTTCGGGGTGAATGACCACAAACTGATGTTCGACATTGATGTCAAAAGGGATGATCACAACCGCACTTTGCTTCAAAACGCTTGTCAGCCAAGCCGGAACAATGGCGATGCCAAATCCCTCAGCGGCGAAGCCAACGGCAGATTCAACCGACTGCGTTTCGACAAGCACGCGCGTCGCGACCCCTTTGCTGCGAAAAGCAACGTCGATCTCCTCGCGCCAGGACTTGCCGCGCCCAATCATAACCAGCGGTTCTTGCTTTAGATCTTCCACCGTCAAACGCGCACTTGTAGCCAGCCTGTGACCAATTGGAACAACTGTCGCCATAGCACTTTTGGTGATGGAAATACTCTCTAACCCCGGCGCCAGAATCGGTGCCTTCGCAATCCCAAGATCGACCTCTCGCGCAGCGGCAAGGCTGACAATCCGTTCATAGGTCCCAAGGTTGACCTGTATCCTCAACTCCGGATGATCCTTGGTAAGCTGCATCAAGGCACGTGGCAGGAAGGTCGCCCCCATCGAATAGGGCGCAGCAATCCGCAAAACTCCCCTCTCCAAGCCCCGGATATCCCGTGCCAGATTGAGTACGCGATCCAATCCGTCAAAGGCATGCCTTGCCTCCTCATACAGGGCCAATCCGGTTTCAGTCGGCCGCATCCGCCCGTTTTCACGCGCAAAAAGTACAAGGTTCAACTCGGCTTCCAGCCGGATGATCTGCTGGCTGACACCGGGCTGCGACACGCCAAGCCGCCGGGCGGCTCCAATAGCGCTGCCCGTTTCCACAAGGGCGCAAAAGATCTCAAGACCACGAACGATAGATGCTGCCATAGCATAAGTGTGGCTTATGGCGTGACCCAAGGCAACAATAAGATTGCGGCGTCAGAATCCGCATGTTAGCGTCTGGGGGCAACTATCAGGTGCGCCATGACCGTTTTTCTGATCAGACGACTGCTCCAGACGCTTGCTGTTCTTTTTGCAGTTTCACTAGTGGTTTTTGTGGGGCTCTATGCGGTTGGAAACCCCGCGGATATCCTACTGCCCGATGATGCGACCGAAGTCGAACGTCAGGCGGCCATCAGGTCTCTCGGCCTCGATCAACCGCTGATAGTGCAGTATGGGCTCTTCTTGAAAAACGCGCTCAGCGGCGATCTGGGCCGCAGTTTTGTGTACAATGAACCCTCAATCAAGCTGATCCTCGCGCGCTTTCCCGCCACGTTGGAGCTTGCCCTGTCGGCACTTTTCATCGCGATGGTCTTGGGCTTCCCACTTGGCCTTTATGCGGGCCTGCATCCGGGAACGCGAATGGAGCGGGCGATCATGACAGGCTCCATCCTTGGGTTTTCGCTGCCAAATTTCTGGCAAGGGCTAATGCTAATCCTGATCTTTTCGATTGGCCTTGGCTGGCTTCCCTCCAGCGGTCGAGGCCAGACCGGATCGCTTTTCGGTATCGAGACCAGCTTTGCAACATGGGACGGGATCCGCCATTTGATCCTGCCCGCAACCAATCTCGCACTGTTCAAACTCGCCTTGGTCATTCGCCTAACGCGGGCTCAGGTGCGCGAAACTATGCCGTTGGATTTCGTCAAATTCGGGCGGGCGCGCGGTCTGACGGAACGCCGGATCGTGGGCGTTCATGTGGCCAAAACTATCGCCGCCCCTATCGTGACAGTTATCGGGATGGAGCTTGGCTCGGTCATCGCCTTCGCCGTCGTCACTGAAAGCATATTTGCCTGGCCGGGAATGGGCAAGCTGATCATCGACAGTATCAACCGGCTCGATCGCCCCGTGGTCGCCGCCTATCTGCTGGTTATTACCTTCCTGTTTATCCTTATTAATTTGGTGGTTGATCTTCTCTACACGGCACTTGACCCGCGCGTCCGGCTTGGGGGTAAATCATGACCGAAGAAGCCGTTCCCGCCCCGTCGCGCTGGCGCCCTGTTTGGCAAGAGTTCTGCGAAAGCAAGACAGCTGTTTTGGCCTTGTGGATATGCTCTCTTATGCTGCTTGCCGCAGTATTTGGCCCCTGGATCGCCCCGCAAAACCCCTATGACCTAACCCAGATCAGCTTTTTTGACAGCCGCCTACCGCCGTTTTCAACCTCTCCTGATGGTCCCTATTACTTGCTTGGAACCGACAATCAGGGCCGAGATATGTATTCAGCGATGCTCTATGGCCTGCGCACCAGCCTGCTTGTCGGGGTAAGCTCGGGCGTTCTGGCGATCATTCTCGGCGTCTCGCTGGGACTTGTGGCGGCTTATGCCGGGGGTGGCGTTGATGCTCTGATCATGCGGATCGTGGATTTCATGCTGGGGTTTCCCACTATCCTCGTGGCCTTGATGATGCTGGCCATATTGGGCCAAGGGGTTGAAAAAGTCATTCTCGCTCTTGTGGTGGTGCAATGGGCCTATTTCGCTCGGGCCGTCCGCGCCACCGCGCTAAGCGAGCGCAACAAGGAATATATCGAGGCTGCACGATCACTTGGACTCAGCCATACACGAATCGTTTTTGGCCATCTGGCTCCCAACTGCATGCCCCCAGTGATCGTGATCGGCACAATGCAGGTTGCCAGCGCGATTTCAGCAGAGGCCACGCTTTCCTTCCTGGGGCTTGGTCTGCCGATCACTGAGCCTTCGCTCGGGTTGCTGATTTCCAACGGGTTCAACGTCATGTTGGCTGGGCTTTACTGGATCTCTGTCTTTCCGGGGTTGCTTTTGCTGACGCTGATCTTTGCGATCAACATCGTGGGCGACCGGCTGCGCGAAGTGCTGAACCCGAGGAATGCGAAATGAGTGCGCTTTTGGAGGTTCGTGGGCTTAAGACCCATTTCTATACCCGTGCCGGGGTTGTCAAAGCCGTGGATGGCATCGATTTCACCCTGAACGCGGGCGAAGTGCTTGGCCTCGTCGGAGAAAGCGGATCGGGCAAGACGGTTGCGAGCTTTTCCGTTCTGGGCCTGATTGACCCACCGGGGCGGATCGTGGAAGGCTCCATCAAGTTCAAAGGTGAGGAACTGGTTGGCTCACCAGTCAGCCGGATGCGCCAGTTGCGCGGGCGCGATATTGCCATGGTCTTTCAAGACCCTATGATGACGTTGACGCCAGTTCTCAAGATCGAAACGCAGATGATTGAAACCGTACTGGCGCATGAGACTGTCTCAAGGAAAGCTGCGCGGGATCGCTCGATCGAAGTGCTGCGCCGCGTCGGCATCCCCACCCCCGAAGACCGGATCGGCGCCTACCCGCACCAGTTTTCCGGCGGGATGCGGCAGCGGGTGGCCATCGCCATTGCCCTGTTGCACGCCCCTGCTCTTATCCTCGCGGATGAGCCGACGACAGCGCTGGACGTTACCATTCAAGGCCAGATTATTGCAGAGATGCAAAAGCTGGTCGCAGAAACCGGAACGGCGATGATCTGGGTAAGCCACGACCTAGCCGTGGTAGAGACCATCGCCGACAGTGTTGCGGTCATGTATGCAGGGCGCGTGGTTGAACATGGGCCATCAGCCAATGTGATCGGGCGGCCCGCACATCCCTACACCGAAGGCTTGCTCAACTCGATCCCCAGCCGGACAACGCCGGGCAAGCGGCTCAACCAGATCCCGGGAATGGCGCCATCCGTGCTGAACCTTGCACCCGGCTGCCCCTTTGCGCCACGCTGCCCCTATGAACAACCCGCCTGCGCCAAAATCCCCCCCGCGCGCAACATCGGCCCGAAACATATGGCGCGCTGCATCACGCCCCTCACGCGGGAGTTGACCTGATGCCCGCCCATATCTCTTTGGAAAACGTCACCAAGATTTTTACCCGCAAGCCTGATTTCGCCGAACGTCTTGCCATTCGTCTCGGCGTGCCAAGGCCCCCCGAAGTACGGGCCGTGGATGGCGTTTCCCTGCATGTGATGCAGGGGGAGGCGCTCGGTCTTGTTGGTGAAAGCGGCTGCGGAAAATCGACGCTGGGGCGCGTGGTCGCGGGCATTCATGGCAAGACCTCTGGCCAGTTTCACTTTGAAGGTGTCGAAGAGGCTGAGTGGACACAAGAAGACGCCCGTCGCGCAAGGCTGGACATTCAGATGATCTTTCAGGATCCGATGTCCTCGTTGAACCCCCGCAAAAGAATTGCCGACATCATCGGTGAGGCTCCGGTTGTTCATGGCATGATTTCCGCTCACGATCGCGCCGCCAAAGTTGCCGACCTTATGCGTGAAGTCGGGCTGGACCCGGAGTACGCCAGCCGGTTTCCGCATCAGTTTTCGGGCGGGCAGCGCCAGCGGATAGGTATTGCCCGCGCGCTGGCCGTACAGCCCAAATTCCTTGTTTGCGACGAAGCCGTTGCGGCCCTCGATGTCTCCATCCAGGCTCAAGTTCTCAATCTTTTCATGGATCTGCGCGAACAGCGTGGGCTGACCTATTTGTTCATCAGCCATGATCTTGGAGTAATCGAGCATCTGACAGACCGTGTGGCGATCATGTATCTGGGCAAGATTGTTGAAGTCGGCCCAACAGCCGAGATCTTTGCGGGTCCGGCCCACCCCTACACCAAGGCGCTCTTGGACGAAGCACCCCGCATTGGCCGGGGACGGCGCGTTTATGTTCCGCTCAAGGGCGAATTGCCCTCACCGCTAGCCCCTCCGCCGGGCTGCCGGTTTCATACCCGCTGCCCCCACGCGATGCCGCGGTGCTCTACGGAAATGCCTGCTCTGAAAACCGTGGCGCCAGACAGGATTGCCGCCTGCCACCTCAATGAAAAAACTGACTAGGAGGATATGACATGACCTTAATGAAATCATTCACACTCGCCACGGCCCTGGCCTTGGCCAGCATGCCCGCTTGGGCGCAGGATCTGACCATCGGGCGCGGGAATGAACCGCAATCCATTGATCCGCAATTTTCCCGCACCGGACCCAACCAGATGACTGCGCTACATATCTTTGACCGGCTGGCTCTGACGGATGCCAACGTGCGGATGCGCCCCGGTCTGGCCGAAAGCTGGACAAACATCGACCCGATGACATGGGAAGTGAAACTGCGTCAGGGTGTGACCTTCCATGATGGCTCGCCCTTCACCGCCGAGGATGTGGTGTTCTCGCTGACCCGCGCGCCCGATGTGCCGAACTCGACCGCGTCCTTTGCGCAATCGGTCGCGGATATCGACAGCATGACGATTGTGGATGACCACACGATCCGCTTCACCAGCAAAACCCCCAACCCTCTGTTTGTTGAGAACATCGGCACGGTCTACATCGTCTCAAAGGCCGCGACCGAGGGAAAGGAAAGTAGTGATTTCAACTCGGGTTCGGCGGCAATCGGAACAGGGCCTTACAAGTTTGTCTCATGGTCGCCCGGTGATCGAATGGAACTGGTCCGCAACGATGCTTATTGGGGCGATGCGCCCGCCTACGAAAACGTGACGATGCGCTTTATCTCCAACGATGCGGCACGTGTTGCAGCCTTGCTGTCCGGAGCGGTTGATCTGATTGATCTCGTGCCTCCGGCTGATCTTCCATCCCTGCGTGCCAATCCAGATTTGAAGGTCTATGACACGCCAACGGTACGCCTGATCTATCTGGCGCTAAACCAAGCCGATGATGCACCCTTACTCACAGATCTTGCGGGCGAGCCGCTTCCCTCCAACCCGTTCCAGGACCCGCGCGTCCGCGAAGCGGTTTCCCTGATGATTGACCGTCAGGCGATCGTTGACCGTCTTTTGTACGGTGCCGGAGAAGCCGCAAGCCAGATCGTACCCTCTGGCGTTTTCGGCTATAACGAGGCGATCTCCGTCCCAGAGGTAAATGTGGAACGGGCAAAGACCCTGCTGACCGAGGCTGGCTATCCTGAGGGTTTTGGCATCACCGTTCACAGTTCCAACGACCGGTTCAGCCAAGATGGCGAATTGGCGCAGGTCTTGGGCCAGTTTCTGGCGCGGGGCGGCTTAAAGGTGAATGCGGTTGAAACGCTGCCATATGCTGTCTTTTCCAAAGATGCAGGCAAAAATGCCTATGGTGCCTTTGTCTTTTCTTACGGCAACTCCACCGGTGAAAGCTCTCGTGGGTTGCTGAGCGCGATCCACACCTATGACAAGAAGGGAACGGGCAACGGTACGCTGAACCGCTACCGCTACTCCAATCCGGAATTTGATGCTGCAATCGTTGCTGCGGCGTCAATATTCGACCCGGATGCGCGTGAACTCGCCCTGAAAGACGCCGCAGCCATCGCAGCCCGGGATACAGCAACGGTTCCACTCTACTTTCAAGCGCTTAGCTGGGCGTCCAAAGTCGGGGTCGATTTCACCCCCCGTCGGGATGAACGGACTTTGGCCATGGGTGCGAGGCCTGCAAACTGATGACTCTGCACGGGACCATCAATGATGTCGTTGTGATCAGGGATGTGATGGTCCCGATGCGCGACGGCGTATGTTTAGCGACAGATGTGACCTTGCCAGCTCAAGACGGAAAGGCTCTGTTTGGGCCTTTCCCCACGCTTTTGCACCGCACCCCTTATGACAAATCAGCAGCACGGCTCAGCGAGGTTTCCGTGGCGAACCCCGTGCCCAAAAGCAATCTTGCCGTTGCCGCCGATCTGGCACGCGGCGGCTATGTGGTGCTGAACCAGGATTGCCGGGGGCGCTATGCCTCGGAAGGAAGTTTTCAGAAATACCTAGGCGAAGGCGAAGACGGGTTTGATACGCTTGACTGGGCCCGCAGCCAGTCATGGTGCAGCGGTGTCTTCGGCACATTTGGACTGTCTTATTCCGCTCATGTCCAGACCGCCTTGGCTGTGCTGCACCCCGAGGGCCTCGAGGCCATGTTTCTGGATTCTGGCGGCTTCTGGAATGCCTATCAGGGTGGTGTGCGCCGGGGTGGCACATTTGAAATGAAGCAGGTGACATGGGCCTTCAAACATGCCCGTCTCAGTGATGCCGCAAAGGATCCGCAGGTCGCAGCCGCCTTGGATGCCGAGGACATCTCGGCCTGGATCTTGGCGCAGGATTGGCATCGGGGTGCCTCGCCCATGCGCCATGTGCCAGACTATGAAGATTACCTTTTCGATCAATGGGAGCGGGGCCGCTTCGATGAATTCTGGCAAAAGCCAGAACTGTACGCAGCAGCCCATTATCCCGCTTTGGCGCGCTGCCCGGTCTTTCTAATGACAGGCTGGTTCGATCCCTATGCCGAAACCATGTTCGAGCATTACAAGGGCATTCGGGCGGCAGGCGGTCAGGCCGAAATTGTCATGGGCCCTTGGCTTCATGGACGGCGCAGCCAGACCTTCGCTGGAGAGGCTGATTTCGGCCCGCGGTCGCGACTGGATGACAGTATCGCCCTGAACTATGATACGTTGCGCCACGGCTGGTTTGATCGCTGGCTCAAGCGCGATGATGCCACAGCCTTGCCCCCATCGGTGCGGTGGTTCTGTCTGGGTGGTGGCAGCTTGCGCAAAACCGCAGATGGCAGGATAGCGATGGGCGGCACATGGCGCAACGATACGCACTGGCCAGCCAGCAAGGTTCAGATCATTCCCTATCATTTAGCAAGCGGCGGGCTATTGTCCAAAATCCCTCAACCTGCAGGGCAAGCCGTGCTTGTTAGTGACCCGAAGCGCCCCGTGCCAACGCTTGGCGGGGCCATCACTTCGGGCGAGCCGGTGATGGCTGGGGGGATCTTCAATCAGGTCACCCAGCCCAGTACATTTGCGGCCAAAGCCCCCTTCGGACCGCTGACCTCTGACCCCAATACTCTCAGCTTCACGACGGAGCCTTTAACGGAAGCCGTTGAAATCGCAGGTCTGGTTGCGGCGGAACTAACGCTGCGCGCTGATGTGCCTGACATGGATATCGCCATCAAACTGGTGGATGTTGCCCCGCCGAACTCTGACTACCCCGAGGGTTTTTCCGCCAATTTGACGGATGGCATCTTGCGGCTGCGCTACCGCGACAGTTGGGAGGCCCCCAAACTGATGACCAAGGGCGAGACGGTGACCATCAGGGTTGAGGCTGCCCCGATTGCCGCCCTATTCGCAGCGGGCCATCGTATTCGGCTAGATATCGCGGGATCGAACTTTCCGAAGTTTGACGTTAATCCACAAACCGGCGAAGAGGTGCCAAACGCCAAGGGACACTCAGTGGCAACTGCACAGTTCGCCCTTGCTGATTGCCGTTTGCTTCTGCCCGTCATGGCCCCATGAAAATCGTCATCCTTGGTCAAGCCCTGATCCATCACTCTGTCACTTGGCCTGAGGAATTGCAGGCACTGACCCATGGCGCAGATGCAGTCCTTTGCAATTTTGAGGGCTGCCTGCCCCCGGACGATGCCTGGCCGATGAAACAGAAAACGGTGCATGCGGCCCACCCAAAGGCGGGCGTGATGCTGCGTAATCTTGGCGTCACGCAGCTGGCGCTGGCCAATAATCACGCTTGGGATTTTGGCCATGCTGGCCTTTTATCTACTCGCTCGACGCTTGAGCGCTCCGGTTTTGGTGTGGCCGGGGCGGGCCATAATCTGGCTTCCGCCTCTGCTGCGGCCATCTACAATGGCGTGGCTTTGCTCAGCGTCGATGCTGGGCCGACGCCGGATTGGGCGATTGCAGGTGCCGGCCCCGGCGTGAATGCCCTTCGTCTGACATGCACCTTGGGTTTGCCCGCAAAACTGTTGACCGATCTTGAAACAGTCACGATCATAACCGGCAAGGCCCAAAAATCTGCGCGCCGCAGGGCGATCGGCTATGACAGCCTCACGCCCCAAAGGGATTTCTATGGCCTCGCGCTGGAGGGAAGCGGGGAGCCGCGCGAGATTTGGCGCTGCCCACCCCAAGACACCGCCCGCATTGTAGCAGATATCCAACGCGCCCAAACACAGGCAAAGTTCGTCATCGTGGCGCTGCATTACCACCATTGGTCTGTGGATTGGGGCAAATCGCCTGACTGGCTGTCTGACCTTGCCGAAACGCTCTTGGAGGCGGGGGCCGATGCTCTGGCCTGTACAGGCCCCCCAATCGCTGGAGAGGTAAGGATTGCAGGTGGCAAAGCTTTTGCCTCAAGCCTTGGGAATGTGGTCTTTCACACAGCCCGCGCTAAAAAATATGATGCCCTTCGTATCCCTGTACGCCAGGGCTGCGCACTGATCTTTGAAGACGGCGCTTGGCGCTCCGTCGTGGTTGAGGCGCTTGTGCCGTCTCAATAGACCGCTCGCCTCTGAGGCCCTTGGTTCGCGATCGCTGACCAGCCGCATACACCGACCGTCGCAAGGCGTTTGAACTGATCACGATGGGCGACTACAACCATGCAGCCCTTCTGTTCCGGCCCGGCGCGATACCCCTCGATGCGGATACCTGGCTGACCTATCAGCTCAACGCAGATGCCAGCGGCGTGGCGCAGGGGGGCGGATACCTCTGCAACATCTCAGGCACCGATCTGAGGAGTTTCGAGACCTCCGGCAGCTTCTCGCGCGCCCTGCAAGAGGCGGGGCCTGAAGCTGCCATCGACCATGCGCTAGAGACCCTTGCCGGTATGTTCGGGTCGTCCATTCGGCGGTACTTCATCAAGGGGCATGCTACGGCCTGGCGCAAGGATCCCCATGCGCGCGGCTCCTATGCCGGGGCGCTGCCGGGTGGTCACGGCCAACGCAAGGTGCTGGGCCGCGCCCATGCCGAACGGGTTCATTTCGCGGGCGAGGCGAGCCATGTGGGGCAGCAGTGTTCCGTTAGCGGTGCCCACCTGGAAGGCCTGCGCGCCGCGCGGGATGTGATAGACCAGTTGGGCTGACCCCCGAGGCGGCGCTCGGCGGCAGCGTTGGCTGCGGCCGCCTCAGGAATCCCTGAAAGCGGAGGCAACGATGCACAACGGCCGCATGTCCTTGAAGGCGCTGCGAACATTCGAAGCGGTCGTCCGCAACCGCAGCATGGCCAAGGCCGCCGACGAACTATATGTAAGCGCCGGGGCCATCGGATTTCAGATCCGGGCATTGGAGGCTGAACTTGGGTTTCGCCTGTTCGACCGCGTTGGTGGAGAAATGCTGCCGACCGAGGCCGCCATCGAGGTGTCCCGGCAGATCCGGGGCGGTTTTGAGCAAGTGTTCGGCGCGGTCCAGCAGCTGCGCCTCAGCCGCGATCCGGGGTTTCTGACCGTCAATTGCGATGTGACCTTCGGAATGCTCTGGCTTGGCACCCGCATCGCGGATTTTCAGGACCAGCACCCGGACATCGAGGTGCGCCTGAACCTGACTGACGACGACCCGGAGTTGACCTTGACCGGCGCCGATATCGCGATCTCTTCAGGCGATGGACAAGGCCGGGGTCTGCGGTCGGTCCGGTTGACATCGGAATCCGTCTCGCCGGTCTGTGCGCCGGGTCTCTTGCGATCGAAGGGGACCATTTCTGCCGCGGATCTGACCGGCATGCATCTTCTGCATGTCGAATGGTTCGCGCGCGAGACGCTGTTTCGCACCATGACCTGGGACGAATGGTTTGCCCTTGCCGGGGTGGCATTGGCGGATAAAAAGTCGAAAGGCACCTACTTATCTCATACCGTCAGCGCGATCCAGCTGGCCGTTGCCGGCAAAGGCGTGGCCCTTGCCAGTGATTGTCTGGCGGCGGATGCGATTGCGGCGGGGCAGCTGGTGCGGCCAGTCAATCTGGCCCTGCGTATGCCATGGGACTATCATCTGGCCCACAGCGAAAGGGTCGCGGACCTCCACAAGGTCCGCGCCTTCAATGACTGGATTCTGACCGAAACCGCCGCCTTCAGAACCAAGTGAGCGACCCTAGTCAGCTGGCTGTTTCCGGCACCCGCGCGTCGATCTCGGCCGGCACCTGTCCTCGCTTGGCGGCTTCCTTGCCGTCAGCGTCCCAATGCACCCAGACCGGATCGTCACCATCGTAATAGCCAAGCTGGTCATGACCCGTGCCGTGGGTCGTATAGCCCAAAAGGCGACGCACCCGTTCGTCATATTGGCGCGCAACCGTGGGTGGCACTTCCATCGTGTGGTTTTCCTCGGGCCGCAGCCACCCCAGCGAATAGGTGGTGATCAGCCCGGTGCGTGGCTCTCTGCTGCGGTTCGCGCCGCCCCCGTGCCAGGTTGACCCCAGATAGAAGAGAACCGAGCCCTTGGGCATTTCGGCCTGCACCTGCTGCGACAGGTCCGGCCTGTGCCACGCGCGCAAGTAACGGTGGCTGCCGGGTACGACATGGGTCGCGCCGTTTTCGGCGGTGAAATCGCACAAGGACCACATCGCACTGATCTGCAATTCCATCCCTGCGATCTGTATCGGATAGGGCGTGTCATCCCGGTGCAACTGCTGTGCCTTTTCGCCTGGCAAGATCTCGATGCCGGTCGAACTGCCTATCTGGTAATCTGCACAATGGGGCAGAAGCATTGCATCGGCAATGTCGGTCACCCATTTATGCGCAATCAACTCAGCCGCTGTCGGCGCGTAGCGCAGAACCCCCCCGCAGCGCAGCGTCTTCTTCCCGATGAAATCAGTGCGCTCGCCTTCGGCGAAGCTGTCAAACTCACGGCGCAATTCGGCCTTCACCGCTTCGGCAATGCCTTGGGAAACCGCGTTTCTGATGATCACGCCACCATCTCGCCGTAAGGCTTCGATGGCATGAGCTGGGGCTTCGTTGGCGTCAAATGACATGATGGGCATTCGCTTACTCCTGTGGACCCCGAAACCCATCTGGCCTTGCGCTCGCTCGGCTTCACGGTTCCAAAGGCTGTTTTCAAGGCGTCTATCAAAGACTAACGCCGTGCAATCGTGAGAGCAAATCAGATGAAATCGTGCCCTTACCTAAAAAAATTCGTGTGGCTCCCCGGTGGTCCTGTGCGCTCTGCCGTCATGGCTGCATCTATGTGATAAAGCTTGGCGGTAAGGTGGTGACGATGTGCGTCCGCACGAGGATGGGGGCGGCGAGACTTTTGGGGGATTGACTGACGGGGCCATAACCAAAGCGTGCCCTCAGGGTGCAAACTGGTTGTTTGCGCTCATGACCGAGGTGCCGCACCGTATTTTGAAGCAGGTGCGGGTGGGATTTGTATTGACTGTCAGGTGACCTGACCCACCATCCTGTCGATCGGCTGCAATCGCTTATCGGAAGGGATTTTCTTCCACAGATGGAGAGTTTGGCATGGCAGGTTTCACAAAAGTCTGCGCGACCGTCGCAACAGCGGCATCATTCGTAGCGTCGGGAATGGCGCGAGCCGAGATGCCCAGCGAAGGCTGTGGGACTGCAGCCCCTGTAAGCGGCATCTATCAGACGGACGTCGGCGGTCTGACCCGCACATGGCGCATGCAAATCCCCGCTGGGCTTGATGCCGCCACGCCTGC
>ERZ888423.2294-NODE-2294-length-14548-cov-8.011799_pt1 | contig 14548 bp, 12 predicted proteins | sample MGYA00520523_ERZ888423 | MGnify/ENA primary metagenome ERZ888423 (study PRJEB32303, sample SAMEA104408611) | aquatic metagenome | biome: Brackish water; feature: Pelagic; material: water | place: Baltic Sea | collected 2014-06-08T10:24:00 | depth 30,27 m ...
GTTCTAGTAAATAAAGATAAAGCAATATCATTATGCTAGAATTACTAAAAAAAATATTTGTAAGGTTAATAATATTTATCGAAAGTTTGTTTTTGGAATTAAATATTACATACTTTCAATTAAACTTAAAAAAGATTACAGAAAACTTTAGATTACATTTAACATAATTTAAACTTAAGCCAATAACCTAATAAACTTCAATTTTGTTTTTGTAATTTTGAAATTATTATTTATAATAAAATACATTTTCTAAAAAACATACCATTAATGAAATTTCTAAATATTAATGAAGATTCTAGGATTCCTAAATACCAGCAAATTGTTGATTCTATAATTAATAATATTTCTTTAGGAAATTTGAAAATGGATCAAAAAATCCCTTCAATAAATATGTTTAGTGAAGAGTTTTATTTATCAAGAGATACGGTTGAAAAAGCTTACAGCATATTAAAGGAGAGAAATGTTATTACATCCATTCGTGGTAAAGGGTACTATATTTCCCGAACAAAATTAATCTCAAAAGTTAATATTTTATTTTTGATCAATAAATTAAGCTCTTATAAGCTAAAAACTTACAATTATTTTATAGATGCCATTGGAGCTAATTCCCATACGGATTTAAATATTTACCATTGTGATGAGAGCCTATTTTTAAATTTATTAGATAAAAATAAGTCGGCGTATGATTATTTTATAATAATGCCGCATTTTAAAACTGATGACCTCAAACATGTTAGTTTCACTGAAAATGTGATAAAAGCCATAAAAAAAATACCGAGGGATAAACTTATTCTACTAGACAATATTAAGGAAGAAATTGATGGAAATTTAATCGCAATATACCAGGATTTTGAAAATGATATTTATAATGCTCTTAATGAAGGTGCTTCAAAAATAAAGAAGTATAAAAAAATTATGCTTATATATCCAGACAAAGCAGTATATCCCTATCCTAGAAGTATTTTACACGGGTTTAGAAAATTTTGTATCGAACACAAGCTTGACTTTGAAGTTCTAGATAAAATATATGACGATATGATTTTAAAAAATGGCGATTTGTTTATTACTATTGAAGAAGCAGACTTAGTTAATTTAGTAAAACAAGTAAGAGAAGATGAGTATAAATTAGGAAGTGATATTGGTATTATATCATACAATGATACACCTCTTAAAGAGCTATTAGGCATTACGGTAATCTCTACAGATTTTAAAGTTATGGGAGAAACTGCTGCTAATATGATTTTGAATAAGCAAAAAGGTAAAGTAAAGATGCCTTTTAACTTTATAGATAGAGACTCTCTTTAAAAAAACATCAAAATCATGTTAATTTAGAAAATAGACTTGGTTGGTTTTGAATAATATTAAAATTTCTTCTTTATGAGTAAAGATGAGTCAGTAACTGTAAGTATGATACCATCCCTATTTACCTATTATACTTAAAAATCATATAAAAATACTTCATAAAAATAAACAATAGTCCAGCCTGATACTATGTAAATGAAGAAATTAAACGCGTCTGAAACTACTTACTCAATAACTACATAGTCAGGACCGAAATGATCAGTAAGTGCATTGCAGCGCAGATAGGTCTGATGTGTTTTGAATATCTTCCTATTCGCAATGCTTTCATTATTATTGAACATACTCTAAATGATTTTAGGCTTATTATCTCAAGAAACTTACCATTAAGAATAATTTGAACTATTCTCATATAACTCTCAACTTTCTTAGCTGATCTCGTTTCTTCCTTTAACTGGATACACAAATAAAACAATGGTATTGTACCTAAAACAAGCTACTAATAAGAATACAAATATTATTTTTTGGTTGGTTGTTTATTTTTTTCTATCTATAATTGAGTTCAAGTCATCTTTACCTCCACGTTCAGTAATTGTACCAAAATCTTTCTCTGTAATTTCTCTGAACTGGGCGATTGTCTTATCATCACCATTCTTTTTCATCAGTTCTCTTAATTTAGACTTTAATTTAATAATTACTTCTTTGTATTCTGGTTCATTAATTATGTTCTTAACCTGTTTAGGATCTTTTTCTAAATCATATAACTCCCATACATCAATAGAATAGTAAAAATGTGCCAATGTATACTTTTGAGTACGAATACCATAATGAGGCTGAACATGATGCCATAATGGAAATTCATAATAATGGTAATACATCGCTTGATCCCAGTTTGATGGTGTATTCCCTTCTAAGATTTTCTTAAAACTTTTACCTTGTACTTTTTCAATTGATTTTACACCTGCGATATCTAAGAAAGTAGTCGCAAAATCTACGTTAGAAATAATATCACTATTTACAGTTCCTGCTTTAATTACTTTTGGATAACGAACTATAAATGGCATTCTTAATGACTCTTCGTAAATAAAACGTTTGTCAAAAAAACCGTGATCTCCTAAATAAAATCCTTGATCTGATGTCAATACAACCATGGTGTTTTCGGTCAAATTATTATCGTCTAAATATTTTAAAACCATACCTATATTATCATCTACAGATTTTACACAAGCTAAATAATCTTTAATGTAAATTTGATACCTCCATTTACGCCCTTCTTCTTTAGACATTACTTCTGGCTGCACGATTTGATCATTTTTTACACCATAGAAATTCCAATCTAATCTTTCTTTCCCTTTTAATGCATCTGGAGCTAAAAGTTTCAAATCTCTTCTGGAAAAATGTTCCATTGTCATTTCTGTATCTCCAGCCGTAAGTTCACGTCCTTTATAATCATCATTAAAAGTAGCAGGATAAGGCATCTCTATATCATCCCAAAGTTTTTCATACTTTGTATCAGGTTCCCATGGTCTGTGTGGTGCTTTATATTGTAATAACATCAAAAATGGTTTTGATTTATCACGACCTTTATCAAGCCAATCTAAGGCAAAATTAGTAGTAATATTAGTTGCATACCCTTTTTCTTTTACCTCCACTCCATTTTCATTATATATTGGATTCCAATAATTCCCTTGTTGGTCTGACGAAGCATGAAACTTAAACATATCAAAACCTACTGGATTTGTTCCTAAGTGCCATTTACCAAACAAACTTGTTTGATAACTATGGTTTTTAAATTCTTGAGGAAAAGTCCATTGTTCAGCATTAAATTGCCCGCCATATTGGTTTTTATAAAAACCATTAATATTACTGTGTTTCCCTGTCAAAATTGCAGCTCTACTTGGACCACAAATTGCATTGGTACACAAAACATCTTCCATAAGAATTCCTTCTTTTGCCAACCTATCGATATTTGGAGTAGGTGCAATGTCCTTATAAATACCGCCATAAGCACTAATAGCTTGGATTGTTAAATCATCAGCCATAATATAAATTATATTAGGCTTTTGCTGCGCCACTTGACTATTAGTTTTAATCTTACAAGAAACTATAAATAGTGAAAATGCATATAATAATATTGTTCTTTTCATAATCTTATTTGTATTTTTTATCATCTTATTTGTATTTCCCTAAAATTATTCCTTCACTTACATTTATTGAGGCTTTCTTTAATACTCTCTCTTGAGAAGTATTACTAGTCATATATTAACCCGTATATGTTCATTTTTTATAAATGTAAAGTGTACGGTTTAATCAGTTATAAATCATGGTAGTACACGTATGCATAACAAATATTAGAAACAGTTATAATATCTATTCTGGACTACTATTTTTTACAAATAACTAGTAGCAGTGCTGTTCACCGCTGATTATTTCATATAAAAAACTTCATTTAATTGAACTGTCACAGGTGAATTATCTTCATTAACTTCCATAATATCCGACATAAAATCCCACCATTTTTTTACAATATCTATTTGCCCCAAATCTTGAGAACCTTCGTCACCGTTCACTTTTTGAAAACCAAATAAAGTGTTAGTTTCTTCATCCAAAAAGATGGAATATTCATGCACGCCAGATTCTTTAAGTAGGCTTTTTAATTCGCCCCATAATTGATTGTGCCGCTTGACATAAGCATCTTTTTGCCCCTCTTTGAGGTGCATTTTAAAGGCAATTCGTTTCATAACTACTCTATTTATTTCTATTTAATCTATTAAAAAGTGTTGACAATTAATTCTATCGTATTTATTCCTGGCATCAAACGCAGACTTCCAAAGGAGGTGGCTATTTTTTTACCATTTACTTTTACAATATGCTCTTTGGAAAATTCCATTTCAAATGTGCCAATCATCGTTGATGGTAATGCAATGGTATAGATTTGTTTTCTAAAGGACAAGTATTCATAAGTTCCTTTAATCAGCCCTTTTGCGGTAGGAAGCAAGATGGAGCTATTTTGTAACTCTGTTAATTTCGGATGAATGGAAACAGCAGAAAAACCAGGAGTTTTAGGCTGGATTCCCCAAAGATTTCTAGAGACAACAATAGCTGGGATTTTTATTGTGACTTGAGTTGTATCTCCTTTTGTACTTTGCTTTTGTAACAATTTAGCACTCAACTTGGTTTCATCAGCATCGAATAATGATTGCATTAAAAACAAAAATTCGGAGTCTTGAACTTCTTTGAGATCTACCATAGTTATATAATTTATAACAATACTTCTGTTTTCTTTAGGAACCAAATTAAAAGCAAGTGCCAGTATATTTGCAGCGACTGAAGTAGTTTTATAACCTAAAACGTCTATAAAAATGCCTTTCTCATTTAATAAGCTTTTCTGAATGGCTTTTTTAACCATTAAAGCTTGCAAGTCATACTGCAACAAATCGCTATCTTCGTCCAACAATTGCGCAAATTTTGAAAGCAATTCCAAGTTTTTATAGTGGTATGCGTTTACAACCATTGTTTTCTTTTTATGCTCATCGAGTAACAAACCGTCTTTTTGAAGTTGATTTAGGTTGGTGACTTTTTTTATTTGTTGATAGTATTTTTGAATTAATGCATTATTTCCCGTATACATATAATCCTCCAAAAGCATTAAGGATATATATGTGATATCTTCAGCCTTAGTTGAAAGCGTTTCCATAAATTTTTCAATCGTATTTCTAGTGATGCTGTAATTCGTATCAAATACATAGTTGCTCAATTGTATACAATAAGCTTGGGAAATAGTCAACTTGCTTTCATCGAAACTTGGATCTTCTATAGCTGCAACTTTAGAAGCGTGCCACTGCGCATCCAAAGAAGCATTGGAACTTGAAAAAGTACTGGAACTATTATTTATAGAATTAGGGATGGATTTGTAATTTGTCACAATCTGAAATGCGCTTTCTTTTGAGTATTCACTCAATCTATTGTCAGTATCCCAAATACGCACCTTCCAAAAATAATTTACATTTTCTCTGAGTGGTTTTCCTTGGTATACATTGTTTGTAGAAGATTTTATTCTTACTTGTCCGCTATTCCATGCATCCCCAATATTTTTATCTAAATTCTCCTTAGAGGAGGCTACCAATATTTGGAAGGCAGATTGAAAGACGGCCTCTTTAGGCACTTCCCATCCAAAGATTGGATTTTTTGAAGTGCTCAATGCTTTTTCTACTGAGTTACTAAAGTTGATGTTTAAGCTTGTAGCAATTGAAGAATAAGGGTCTTTGTGCTGGGTAATCAATGCATCGCAAGTCGTCTGTAACTCCTGTAAAACGCTCGCATACTTTTGATTTTTAGCAAGATTAACAATCTCTTTTGGATCCTTTTCTAAGTCGTACAATTCTTCAATAGACTTATCGTTTACATATCTAAAATATTTCCATTTATTCGTTCTCACTCCTTCACTAGGGGGTATTTTATCAAATTCCCACAAATGCTCAATCAATATAGCATCTCTATTTAAACTTGCATTTTCTGTTCGGATAAAAGGCATCAAGCTTTTTCCGTGCCATGACTTTGGTATTTCTAGTTCTGCCAAGTCCAAAATTGTGGCAGGAATGTCTACATTTAAAGCCATTGCTTCTACATCTTTGTGTTGCTTTTTAACACGAGGGTCAAAAATCATCAAAGGTACTTTGATAGAATTGTCATACATCAGCCATTTTCCTGCAATTTGACGTTCTCCCAAAAACTGACCATTGTCCCCCATTAAAATAATAACTGTATTTTTATCGAGTCCTTGGGCTTTTAATTTTTCACGGATTTTTTCAATTTCGTAATCAATGCCGGCAATCATACGATAATATCCTTTTACACTGTGCTGGTATTTTTCTTGAGTGTCATATCGCCATCCCCATCTTAATCGGTTAAAACCATCTTTTACAATGTTTGGCAATGAGTCGTAATATTTTTGTTCTCCTAAACTTGCAGCGGGAACGGTTACGTCTTTTAATACGTGGTCATTCGCCTGATCCCAGAAATACTGTTCTTTTGTATTGTCACTCGCATGTGGAGCACTAAAGCTCAATTGTAAACAAAAAGGTTTGTCTGTAGGCACATGATCTAAAAACTGCAAGGCTTTATATCCAGTATACCGTGTCAAATGGACCGTATCTTTGTCTATTGTTTTGTAATAATAACTAGACCTGTCTTTTTTATCGTAACGTAAATCGTACTCCTCGTAATCGTCAAATAAGACATCGAGATGGGTGTAAGAAACACCAAATTTACCATACATAGCAGTGTAATAGCCCGCATCTCTTAATAATTTAGGAAATGCATTTTGCATGTATTCATCTTTTATATCTGCTGTTTGAAAAGAATATTTATGTGTTCTCTCTTGCAGTCCACTCAAAATACTTGCTCTACTCGCCGAGCAAATTGGAGTTGTGGCAATGGTGTTTTTGAAAAACACACCTTCTTCCGCGAGTTTATTCATCTGTGGGGTGAATGCCAGTGGATTACCTGCGTAACCAATTGCATCCCAACGTTGATCATCTGTTAGAATAAAAATTATATTAGGTCGATCTGTTTTCTTTTTTATAAAATTATTAATTGTATTTGGAACAGTAGCTTCTGTCTGAGCTATGCATTCTTGCAAGAAGAATACAAATATAAATAATATCACAGTGCTTTTTATAGTTTTCATTATGCCGTTCATTGTCAATTATAGATTTATGTATTTTTGAATAAAATTCAAAACAGATTAATATTTACTTTTTTTATTTCTATTTTAATTCGAAGAAAGAACAACATCTTTAAAAGCTTTCAGTTCGTTCCGTATCGTTTCATAATAATACTTCAAATCTGGATTTGAAATACCTTTTAGTTCCTTTGCAATTAACTCTGCTGAGTCTTAACTTTAGAGTTCAATTAAATGAGTAGTGGCAAATTGCGCAGTACTTCCTTGCCAAACCATGATAAAGCTTGAGGGACTTACAAACCTTGAAATTTAGCACTTTCCTTGTCATTACTGATACAAACTATTGTTTTTTTTACCACTTTGTAACTAAAAGACTTCCTCAACGTCTAACTCTAATGATAATAAATTATGATCGACTCTTATATTTGCTTCTTTTCTTTTATCTCTATTTTTATTACCTTTTTCAATTCCAACATTTAAATAACCAAGTTCTTTACGGCATTTTTCATCCAGGTGACCCATGCCTCTTTTGCTTGGCCCTTTAGCGCTTCCTAACCAATTGTATCGGCATTTCTTTTCTGGTAAACGTACATAAGCGAAGAGTAATTATACAAATCAGCACCCTCATAATGGGTTAATACTTGAGGCATATAGCGCTCATACCTAGTCCTAAAAAGTAATCCAGCTTCCTCTTCAATATGAAAATAAACATCATTTTCCAATCGCAACGGCCCATCTATTATATATTTTCCCGCAGAAATATTAACCATACCTCCACCAAAACGAGAGATATCAATGATTGTATCTTCTATGCCTCTCTAGCTCCTTATAATGCCATCGGCTTTGGAATTATAAGGAGCATCTGTTACTCTAAGTGCTCTATCTGGGAAACTTGGCGCTTGAATTCGTGACAAGATAACTGGAACTTGGGCCCAAGAACCACGATATTCAGGATTACTTCCAACTACTTGCCCAAACCCTTTAGAAGGAGGATGAGAACATACAAGTAATGCTAATAAACAAGAAATAGTAGCAATTGTTTTTACCCATTGTAAATTTCCGTTTTTTAATTTATGGATATGAATAGTTTCCATTTTTCTAATCATCTAGTTAATTAATAGGTTTTTCATAACGCTTAAATACTCTTAACCCATACCAAGCGATATATATAAAACAAAGCAGCGGAAGGATAAATGAGAAGTTAACTTCAGACACTCCCATTATTTTAGAATCTGCAACGCCATTACCCCCAATATCTATAATAATACCTTGTAGTTTTGGCATTAAGGCACCTCCCACAATAGCCATTACCAAACCAGCAGAACCTATTTTGGACTGTTCTTCGGATAAATCTACCAATGCAATACCATAAATAGTTGGAAACATTAAGGACATACAAAAGGAAACACCCACCAGGCTGTAAAGACCTATTATTCCTTTTATAAAAATAGTTCCTATTACAAATGCAATGGCTAATAAGGCAAAATACATTAATAATTTACCAGAACTCAAAAATTTAAGCAAGTAAGTCCCTACAGCACGACCAATTGTAAATAAAACAAAGGCAGCCATTTGATAATAACCAGCTGTTACACTATCCATACCAATAGCTTCCGCGTATTGATAAATATAAGTCCAGCACATAATTTGTGCTCCAACATATAGAATTTGGGCTAAAACGCCTAATACATATTTTTTATTTTTCGCTAATACAGCAAATGTATCGCCAATATTGGGCATGACTCCTTCTTCTTTGGATTGGGGCATTTTACTAACTACAAATAAAATAAATATACCTATAAGGACTAACCCTAAAATAACATATGGATCACGGATTACCAATAAATCCGATGTTTTAATCAAAGTTTTAGAAGCTTCATCTAAAACGCTAAAATCTTGTATATCATCAGACTTTAAATTTTTCAACACAAACTGCTGTGCAACAAACAAACCAGCAATTAATCCAACAGGATTAAAGGCCTGTGCCAAATTTAACCGTTGGGTAGCCGTTTCTTTAGCACCCATCGCTAATGCATAAGGATTAGCAGCAGTCTCTAAAAAAGCTAGCCCGAATGTTAAAACATAGAGACCTAAACAGAAGAATACAAAACTCTCAGACTGTGCTGCAGGATAAAACAAAAGTGCCCCTGCGGCATAAAGCGCCAAACCAATTAATATTCCTACTTTATAAGAATATTTACGCATAAATATTGCAGCAGGCAACGCCATACAAAAATAACCACCATAAAATGCCATTTGTACCCAGGCAGCTTCAGAGTTTGAAAGTTCCATTACTTTTTTAAAAGCTATTACCATAGGATCGGTTACGGCATTTGCAAAGCCCCAAAGGGCAAACAATGAAGTCACCAATACAAAGGGCATTAGATTTTCTCTTGAGATTACTTTTTGTTTTATAGTAGACATATATTTATTTGCTTAATATGAGTTTATAATTAGTGGGAGGAATGATTTTTTATTTTTCTGTTGTGAATGGAGAAGCGGGCAAACCTTCTTTGTTAAACAAAACCATTTGAGGGTATGGTCTATACGCATAGCGTATGTATTTTGGTCTCTGTACCTCATTATTCCAAATATAAAGTGTGTTCCCTTTTATTTCAATCTGGGCTACTCTAAACTTTTTGTCTTCTCCTGAAATCTCAAAGGAATCGATATTTGTTTCACTTAATACTAAACCATTATCACAATAGTCAAAGCTTACTTTTGCTTTATTTTTGTAATAGTTCACCTTTTTTACTTGTGGGCCATAAGGAACGTGAGGTTGTTTGTAAACCACTGCAGATATTGCAATCCCAAGGCGATCTCCTATTGGTTTTTTAACTTTTAGGTGAATGTCCTTCTCATCACCACAACCTTCAGACACAACCATTCCACAATGAGGAATTTTTTCAAAACATTCTAATTGTGCTTGTCTAAATTGTGGCCACGTACTTCCTTTTCCATACGCCGGAAGTTGCACAAAATAGAAAGGCAATTCTGGATTTTGCCAACTTTTTCTCCAACCCTCTATAAAGGCTGGGAATAAAGTTTTAAACTCTTCGTGACGACTCGAATTACCTTCTCCTTGATACCAAATACATCCTTTAATTGTATAGGGCTGCAATGGTTTAATCATCGATTCATACAAGCCAGATGGACGCTGATAGGCTTTTGGACCCGCAGGAGCCATCGGTGCTTGTCCACTAGACCAACCTCCATTAGCTTTCCAATTTTTTAAGTCAATTAGATATTGTTGGTAAGTCTGCTCATAGTCCGCTTCGTCTTTGTATTTTGCATACTCACGGTCATATTTCTCAAATAAATATTTTAATTCAGGGGTGTTTTTTATAGAATTTGGGGTCATCCAATTTTCATTCCAAGTTCCCCCTCTATAACTTCCAATGATGCCTACGGTTACCCCCAAACGCTCTTGTAATTCTGTAGCGAAGAAATAAGCAACTGCTGAAAAACCTCTGACAGTATTTTTGTCAAAATTTTTCCATTGTAATCCGTTTGTATTGATAGGACCAAATTCGGTAAGTGGGATTTGAAGAAATCTTAATTTAGGATTCTCTGCTGTAGGTAAATACTTTTCAAAATCAATACAGTTCTCCAGATTAAATGCCATGTTAGATTGTCCACCGGCAAACCAAACTTCACCAATCATTACATCTTTAAAACGAATGGTATCGCCATCACCAATAATCACTAATTCATAAGGTCCCCCAGCAGGTATTTTATCTAAGTTCAACAGCCAATTGCCACCTTGTGATACGGCTATTTTTTCCTGACCATTTAAACGAACTGTGATGTTAGCTCCGTCAGTAGCTTCTCCAAAAATACGAATCGGCATATTGCGTTGTAAGACCATTCCCTCGCCAAAAGTAACGGGCATTGTAATTTCAGCATTTGCCTGAATTGAACAAGCTAAAAAGAGAATAAACAGAAGGTTTTTCATGGTTTATTTTATGTTTAGGTTATACGTTCCTGATTTTAGTTCAAAAGTCATTTTTCCGCTTATATGCTCTTTTTTGCTTGTCAAAGCTATATCTGCACCAGTCAATTTTCCTTTAGGAAGAATCAAAGTGGCACTAGAATTATGTGGAATCTCTATATTTAATTCTAATAGATCGCCTTGTTTTTTCCAAGCTACTTTTATATTTCCATATGCAGATTCAAAATTAGCAGCAGCCCACTCTAAAGAAGTCGTGAGTTTTGGTTCAATAAAGAAATGTTTAAAACCAGGTGCATTGGCATCTGGTCTAATTCCAGCAATATATTGATAAAACCAATTGCTGACATCTCCAAACATAATATGATTGAGCGAGCTTAAGCCTTTTGCTTCAGCTCCTTTCCAATGTTCCCATAGCGTAGTTGCGCCGTTTGCAGCCAAATATCCCCATCCTGGATAGCTCTTCGTGGTTATTATGGAATAAGCTACATCTGCATGTCCGTTGGTTGCAAGCGCATGTAATAGATATTTTGCACCTAAAATCCCTGCATCTAAATGATTATCTGCTTGCGTTACTGCATGCAGCATTTGTTTCACAACTTTTTCTTTTTCTTTTGTTGGTACTAAATCAAAATACAAGGCAATACTTTGAGCAGTTTGTGATCCATTGGCGTAGTATCCCGTCTTTTGATTGTAAAATTGGGTGTTGAATGCAACCTTAATGCTATCTGCCAACTTACGGTATTTATGCTTATCCGACTCCTTTCCTAAGAGGGCTGCAGATTTCGAAATAATATCTGCAAAATGATAATAGTAAGCAGTAGAAGTTAAAGGCACAGGTGTTTTTGTATTGATATATGCCCAATCTCCTAAGCCAATGGATAATATATGGTCTTGGGTTTTACGAGTAAAAAAGTCAGTCATTTTTTTCATACCATCGTAATGCTCTTTTAAAACTCGTGTATTTCCATCAAATTGATATAATTGCCACGCGATGATTGGATAAGCACCTATCCAGGCAGGTCCATTGCCCCAAAAATATCCCCACTGTGAGGTAGGTACAATCGCTGATAAATTACCATCTGACTTTTGCTCATCTGCCATGTCGTTCAAGTATTTTTCATAACCTCTACCTGCATGAAAATTAAACAACCCTGTCTCAGTAACCAATTGTGCATCTCCTGTCCAACCATTTTTTTCTCTTTGCGGACAGTCCATTGGATAGCCGAAGAAATTAGATTTATAAGACCGTAAGGTCATCTCTTGAATTTTATTAATGACTGGATCCGAACATTCAAATGTACCTCTTACATCAAAATTTGAAGTTGCTGCAAGTGCCATTATATCATCAGATCTCAATTCATTCTTGTACCCCGTTATTTCTACATATTGAAATCCGTGGAATGTAAATTTCGTTTCAAATACTTGATTCTTATTATCAGCTAAGATAAAACGGTCTGTTTGTACCTCATCTTCTCGCATATGTCGAATGATTCCCGTTTGATCGAGATGCCCATTGAAATCTAGGATTTCTCCATAACGTACTTTGATAGTATCTGAATGGGTTCCATTGACTTTCAATGTAATCCATCCGGCCATATTTTGACCAAAATCTACCAAATAGTTGTTTGTTCCTAGTTTTTGTATCGACTTTGGTTTTATTTTCTCAAATACTTTTATGGGCTCTATGGATTGTGCACGGAGTTCTCCACCAGGTGATGGCATCGTAAATACATCTGACCATTTTTGATCGTTAAAGCCAAAGTTAGCCCAACCTTCTTGTTCTAGGCGTGCATCATAGGTCATTCCTACTCTAATATTATTGTAGGTAACGGGTGCTGGTGCCGCTTTCCATTTGTCATTCGTCTCAACAATTTCTTTAGAGCCGTCTTTGTATGTGATTTCTAACTGCATGATCACACGTGGTTTTCCTCTCCAAGGTGCTTTGTCAAACCCCCAAACTGCTTTCGAGTTCATGTTGTACCAACCATTTCCGAGCATGATTCCGATGGCATTTTCTTTTTTAACCATCGACGTAACATCGTATGTTTGGTATAACAAACGTTTGTCATATTTTGTAAACGCGGGGTTTAAATGATCATCACTAATTCTTTTTCCGTTTAAATAGGCCTCGTAATATCCAACGCCACAGATATACATTCTCGCTTTGTCAATTTCTTTATTTGAAGTGAAATCATGGCGTAACATTGGAGCGTTTTCATCCCAGTGACCAGTGTTTTCTTGATTCACATTCCTTTGCGTAGCAAAAGATTTAAAATCCCAAACGCTAGGAGCTGCTATCCATTTTGCTTGCCAATCAGTCTCATGAAAAAGTGCTGTTTCAAAATAGTCAATAGCACTATAAGCACTAATTACATCCTTTATTTTTACTCTTACTTTCCAATAATAACGTTGTGAAGATTGTAATGATTTTCCTTCAAAAGGAATTTGAAAGGATTGCTCAGAAGATATAAGTTCTGAATCCCAAACATCAGCTATATTTTTGTTAAGCAACTCGACAGATGTTGCCACCAAAATTTGATAAGCCGTTTGATCTATATCTGTCAGCGAATCAGATACTATTTTCCAACCAAAACGAGGAGATGAATTGTCTATCCCCAAAGGAGACGTCTGATAGTCACAGGTCAATCTTTGTAAAGATATATTTGTGTTTTCTATGTCATCGTTGCATCCTACAAATGCTATTGAAATAAGAAAACAAAAGAACAATTTGATGCTGTTTGTTTCCGTTATAAATAGTTGGTTCACGTTATATATAAAATCGCTGTGCAAAGTTCTTTCTTATTTTAACAGATGTTGTACATTTTTACAAAATACGGAGGTACAAATACGTATTTAAAGAGTCGTGTTTTAATCAAAAAAAGAAGTCATATATACCCGTCATTTTTTATAAAAATGCAAAACAGCAATTGTTTATTTTTTTGCAAATCGTTTTGAAAGTACTCCATCTAATGTTGTTATCTGAAGCACATATAAATTCTGCTGAAGAGCTGAAACATCGATAGTTGCTTTATTTGAACCATCGACAGTCACTTTTTTCAATTTCTGACCTATAATATTGTAAATTTCTATCGCTAGTATATCCTTTGAAGTTTTGACATTCAAAACATTCTCAACTGGATTTGGAAAAACTGAAACTGCTTCCATATCTTGCGACTCAATTTCATTTACACTTAGGCTAACATCGCCTCCATAAACAATAACCGTATCCAACACATCTCCTAGAACACTCGAGCCTGCCTCTCCTGTATGTAAAGTAAACGTATGTATTTTACCTTCTTGAATATATCCAAGATCAAATTCCCTCGAAGCACTATTATTTTGGATAACAGTTGTTGGTCCAGAGGTTACGGTACCATCAGGTAAAGTTCTTACTAATGAGACCAACATTCTAGGACTATTTTGAGTATTCACTGTAAGAGTTGTACTACCCATCCCGTTGGTGAATTCTGTTACCGTTTCTGGACTTGCTGTTATCGTACCTGTTTGAGCGTTACTATTTGACAGCCCCAATAGGCTTGAAACAAATAAAATAAAAATTGCGAGTGTGTTGTGTAGTGTTTTTTTCATTTTTTAAATTTTTTAAATTTACTTTT
>ERZ888423.2295-NODE-2295-length-14542-cov-10.221578_pt1 | contig 14542 bp, 11 predicted proteins | sample MGYA00520523_ERZ888423 | MGnify/ENA primary metagenome ERZ888423 (study PRJEB32303, sample SAMEA104408611) | aquatic metagenome | biome: Brackish water; feature: Pelagic; material: water | place: Baltic Sea | collected 2014-06-08T10:24:00 | depth 30,27 m ...
ACACTGGCGGCACTGAGACCGAATTGACGGTGACCACATTTGGTGTGCCGTCCAGCGATGAACCGGCGGGCGGAAACGGTTACGAAATCACTCGTGATTACTTCACGATGGAGGGCGACGCTGTCGATCCTGCCGCCGTTACGGTGGGCGCGCGTCTTGTGACTGTCATAACCGTTACCCCATTCGGGCGACGCGAAGCACGGCTTATGGTCAACGACCCGCTTCCAGCTGGGTTCGAGATAGATAACCCCAACCTTTTGCAAGGCGGCGATATCCGGGCGCTCGGCTGGTTGGACCCGGTGCGTGGCGAAAACGCGGAATTCCGATCCGAGCGATTCTTGGCGGCGGTAGATTGGCGTTCAGACAACGCATTTCGCCTCGCCTATGTTGTTCGGGCCGTTTCTCCGGGCGCTTTCCATCATCCGGCGGCAAGCGTCGAGGACATGTATCGGCCCCAGTATCGTGCCCGCACAGCAATAGGGCGCATTGTGATTAGCGAGTGAAGCGTACCGCTCATGCGCTTGTGGCGGCGGTGCTGGTGATGGGGGCTGTGGCCGCTACGCATGACAAAGTGCAGGCTTGGGTGGCCGAAACGCAAATCCCACCGCTCGCTGTCGAAACGTCAGTCGAGGTGTTGGACCGGAACGGCGACCTGCTGCGCGCTTATACGGTCGCGGACGGGCGGTGGCGCATGGCTGTCGGGCTTGATGACGTTGATCCCGACTATATCGCCACCCTCGTCGCCTACGAGGATAAGCGGTTCTATGATCATGGCGGCGTTGATCTCGTCGCGATGTCGCGTGCGGTCGTGCAAGCATTTTGGAACGGGCGGGTTGTGTCTGGCGGGTCTACCCTCACGATGCAGGTAGCACGATTGCTTGAGGACGCAAGCACAGGAACGTTCTTAGGCAAGGTGCGCCAAATTCGTGTCGCTTGGGCGCTTGAGCAGCGTTTAAGCAAAGACGAAATTCTGACGCTTTACCTGAACCGCGCGCCCTTTGGCGGAAACATCGAAGGGGTGCGCGCGGCTTCTTTTGCTTGGCTGGGCAAACCACCATTTCGTCTGACACCTGCCGAAGCAGCCCTGCTTGTTGCATTGCCGCAATCGCCCGAGCGGCGCAGACCAGATAGATACCCGAGCGCGGCGCAGGCGGCGCGCGATCATGTTTTAAACCGGACCGCCCCGGCACTTGGTCTAACTGACGGTGCTTTGGGTGCCGCCACAACCGAGACTATTCCGACCCAGCGGCGCGATTTTCCGGCCCTTGCACCGCATCTTGCTGATCGCGCGCTTTCTAGCAATCCAACTGCCCCGCGCCACCGCCTCACGATTGACAGAGATTTGCAGCAACAGCTTGAACAGCTCGCGCTGGCGTCGCTGATGCCCGTGGGTGATCGTATGCAGATCGCGATAATGGTCGCTGATCACCAGACTGGTGGCATTCTCGCCTCGGTCGGTTCGGCGGGGTTTCAGGCAGACGGCCGGCAAGGGTTCGTTGATATGACACAGGCTATTCGTTCGCCGGGTTCAACACTAAAACCTCTTGTCTATGGACTCGCATTTGATCAAGGCATGGCGCATCCCGAAACGTTGATTGCCGACCAACCTGTCGATTTTGATGGCTATGCGCCGCAAAATTTCGACGGGATGTATCGAGGCGAATTGCGGGTGCGTGAGGCGCTTCAGATGTCGCTGAACATTCCCGTAGTGAGCATCCTTGACGCAATGGGGCCGCAACATCTGATCGCTGGGTTGCGCCGCGCAGGTGTTCAACCTCAAGTGCCCGGTGGTCGTGCAGGATTGGCGGTTGCACTGGGTGGAGTGGGTATCTCACTTGAGGATCTTGTGCAGCTTTATGCGGGACTCGCAAATGGGGGCCAAATGATTGAGTTGCGCTGGAACAGCGACGAAAGACCAATGCAATCTGGCCCGCAGATCATCGGGGACGTTGCCGCATGGCAGATCGCGGATATCCTGCTCGAAACGCCGCGACCGTTGGGTGTGCGCGGCACCGGAATCGCGTTCAAAACAGGGACATCCTATGGGCATCGCGATGCTTGGGCGGTCGGGTTCGATGGCCGACACGTGGTCGGTGTATGGATGGGGCGGCCCGACGGCACGCCAGTGCCGGGTGCCTTTGGCGGTGATCTTGCGGCGCCGGTACTATTCGCGGCCTTTCAGCGGATCAAGGCGCGCGTTGATCCAATCGCGCCACCGCCACCCGCGACACTTCTTGTGGGGACTGCGCAGCTCCCTCTGCCATTGCAACGCTTCCGCCCGCGCGGGCAAATTATCGCGCCAGCAGATGGCCCGCAGATTGTCTTTCCTCCTGACGGCGCGATTGTAGATGGAACCCAAATCACAGGCCGCATTCGCGACGGGCACGCGCCATTTATATGGCTCACGAATGGGGCACCTGTGGCGACAACGCAAACCCGTCAGTTTGATCTAACAGGGCTTGGCGTCGGCTTTTCGTCCCTGACGGTCATCGATGCGCATGGGCAAACGGCGCGGGCAGCATTTGAATTGCGCTAGATGCGTTCAATCGCCAGCGCAATGCCCTGCCCGCCGCCAATGCACATCGTAATCAACGCGCGTTTTCCGCCGATCCGCTCAAGCTCGTACATCGCCTTGACTGTGATGATCGCACCCGTTGCACCAACCGGATGGCCCAGCGCAATCGCCCCGCCATTCGGGTTCACGCGGGCAGGGTCAAACCCAAGCTCGGCACTTACAGCGAGGGCCTGAGAGGCAAATGCTTCGTTCGATTCGATCACGTCAAAGTCGTCTGGACCAAGACCCGTTTTCATGAATAGGTTTTTCACAGCCGGGACAGGGCCAATACCCATAACCTCGGGGCGAACTCCGGCGTGCCCGTATCCCAACACCCGGAACTTCGGCTCTAATCCGGCCCCAATGGCTGAATCAAGCCGCGCAAGGACAATCGCAGCCGCACCATCATTGATGCCCGAAGCGTTGCCAGCGGTGACGGTGCCGTCCTTTTGAAAGACGGTGCGTAGACCCGCAAGCGCTTGGGCTGTTGTGGCCTTTGGGTGCTCATCACGCTCAAAGGCAGTCTCCTCGCGGCGCTTTTTAACTGTGACAGGCGTGATTTGACTTTCAAAGTAGCCCTGCGCAATCGCGTTTGCCGCGCGCTCTTGGCTTTGCAAGGCAAAATTATCTTGTGCCGCACGGCTGACCCCGTATTCGGCCGCCACATTTTCGGCCGTGATGCCCATATGTCCCGTCCCAAAAGGACAATTAAGTGCGCCCAGCATCATGTCGCGTGTGGTCACATCACCCATTTTGGCGCCCCAGCGCTGATCTTGAATGATGAACGGCGACCTGCTCATGCATTCTGCACCGCCGGCAAGGCCAAATTTTGCATCCCCCAGCATAAGCGACTGAACAACCGACACGATAGCCTGCACACCTGACCCGCAAAGTCGGTTCACGTTCATCGCCGGAACGCTATCTGGCACGCCCGCGTCCATCGCGGCGACCCGCGACAAATACATGTCACGCGGTTCGGTGTTGATCACGTGACCAAAGGCAACATGGCCGATCTGATCTCCGTCGATACCAGCGCGATCAAGCGCGGCTTTCGCAACCGTGCTGCCCAATTCGATTGGCGGCGTCCCTGCCAATGCACCACCAAATGCACCAATTGCGGTCCGTGCCCCGCTTAGGATTACGATTTCTGACATTCCAAGCCCTCCGGTTCATGCTTGACCTCAGACTAAAATGCGCGCCGTCTGATGCCTAGCATGACGTGCCGTAATTTTTTGGGAAAACACAAACATGACTTCATTCCTGCACGACGCCACCGCGCGACTAGATGAAATCCGTGCCGACGGGCTTTGGAAGACCGAGCGCGAGATTTCGTCGCCACAAGGCACGCATATAACGGTTGGCGGACGTAGACTGATCAACCTTTGCGCCAATAACTACCTTGGGCTTGCGAACCACCCCGCGCTTGTTTCCGCTGCAAAGGACACCTTGGATACGCATGGCTTTGGCATGGCGTCGGTCCGGTTCATTTGCGGCACCCAAGACTTGCATCGGCGCCTCGAACATCGACTGGCTGCGTTCCTTGGGCACGACGACAGTATTTTGTTTGCCGCCTGTTTTGACGCGAATGGTGCAGTGTTTGAGACACTTTTGACCCCAGAGGATGCCGTAATTTCTGATGCGCTGAACCATGCGTCGATTATTGATGGTATCCGGCTTAGCAAAGCCAAGCGGTATCGTTATGCCACGTCTGACATGAACGATCTTGAAGCGCAGTTGCGTGCGGCTCGTGCAGATGGCGCGCGCCATATCATGATTGCGACGGATGGCGTGTTCTCGATGGATGGCACCCTCGCCAAACTGCCCGAAATTCGCGCGCTCGCCGATCAGTTCGACGCGATTGTCATGGTCGATGACTGCCATGCGACCGGCTTTATGGGGCCAAAAGGGCAGGGGACGCCCGCGCATTTTGGCCTTCAAGTTGATGTAACAACTGGCACGTTGGGCAAGGCGTTGGGTGGCGCGATTGGCGGCTATATTGCGGGGCCGCAGCCTGTGGTTGACCTGCTGCGCCAACGTGCGCGGCCCTATTTATTCTCGAATGCTTTGCCGCCATGTGTGGTCGCGGCAGGTCTGGCTGTGCTTGATCTTGTGGAAAGCGGCGATGACTTGCGAAGCACACTTTTTGATAACGCAGCGTTCTGGCGGGCTGGGCTGACAGAAGCCGGGTTCGACCTTCTGCCTGGTGAACACCCGATCATTCCGGTGATGACCTATGATGCCCACAAGGCGCAGGCACTTGCCGCGCAATTGTTCGATATGGGTGTCTACGTGTCAGGATTTTTCTTTCCGGTCGTTCCCAAGGGGCAGGCGCGTATTCGCACCCAGATGAATGCCGCGTTGTCCCGCGATGACCTTGAAGCCGCCTTGGCTGCATTTGCGCAGGCAGGCAAGAACACCGGAGTGATTTCATGAGCAATCAGATGAAAGCGCTTGTCAAAGCAAAGCCCGAAGTTGGTCTGTGGCTGGAGCGCGCGCCAGTGCCGGAAATCGGCCACGATGACGTTTTGATCCGCATCAAAAAGACGGGCATTTGCGGCACCGATATTCACATCTGGAATTGGGACGAATGGGCGGCGCATACGGTTCCGGTCCCGATGATTACCGGCCATGAATTCGCCGGCGAGATCGTCGAGATTGGGCGTGACGTCCATGATCTGTCGATCGGGCAGCGGTGCTCAGGCGAGGGGCATTTAATCGGCAAAACAAGCCGTCAAAGCCGCGCTGGCAAGTTCCACCTTGATCCGGGAACGCGCGGAATTGGTGTGAATGAACAAGGGGCGTTCGCTGAATACCTGCGCCTGCCCGCGTTTAACGTCGTGCCATTGTCTGACGCGATCGATGACGAGATCGGCGCGATCCTTGATCCTTTAGGCAACGCTGTACATACCGCCCTTTCGTTTGATCTGATCGGAGAGGATGTGTTGATTACAGGTGCCGGCCCCATCGGAATTATGGCAGCAGCCGTCGCACGTCACGTTGGTGCCCGTCATGTTGTGATCACCGATGTTAATCAGGACAGGCTCGACCTTGCGGGACAAGTGGCGGATGTGGTGCCAGTCAACGTCACAACGCAGGATTTGGCCGAAACAGTGTCGAATCTAAAAATGAAGCAGGGCTTTGATGTCGGGCTGGAAATGTCAGGCAATCAGCGCGCGCTTGACCAGATGGTCGAGAGCCTTGTGATGGGGGGACGCATTGCGCTGTTGGGTATTCCACCAGGCAAAAGCCCCGTTGATTGGTCGCGCATCGTCTTCAAGGCTATCACGATCAAGGGCGTGTATGGCCGTGAGATTTTCGAGACATGGTACAAGATGATTGCGATGCTCGAAAACGGGTTGGACGTGCGCAAGGTGATCACTCATCGGTTTGCAGTCGATGACTTCCGCGACGGTTTCGCCGCCATGCTTTCAGGTCAAAGCGGCAAGGTTGTTCTGGACTGGACCTGAAAACAACCGAACCCAATAAGGGGGCGAAATATGCGAAGCCGGATCATCGACGCGCTGCGGTTCATCCGTGTAGCAGTCGTATCTTATGCGATTGCCACGACCTTGCCGATTGTTCTGATCGCTGCAATCGAGGTGTTCACTTAACCGATGCGCCCTTGCCGTTTCTGTCCCGCTCTGGGATGACTGGGGCATGCTTTTAGTCGCGCGCAATGTAGAAAAATCATTTCCCTCGGCGGATGGCCCAGTTGCTGTGCTTCGCGGGATTGGTCTTGATCTTTGTGCGCACGAAACCTTGGCTTTAACCGGCGAAAGTGGAAGCGGGAAAAGCACGCTCTTGCATTTGATTGGCGGGCTGGATGCACCCGATGCAGGGTCCATTCTGGTCGACGGTCACGATATTGCTAACATGGGCGACAAAGCCCGCGCAAAAATGCGACGCGAGACGGTGGGCGTGATATTCCAACAGTTCAATCTCATTCCATCGCTCAATGTCAGCGACAACATCAGCTTTCAGGCGCGGCTTGCGGGGCGTCACGATCCGGCATGGGACGATACGCTGATCACGCGAATGGGGCTCGGCGCACATGTCCACAAATTTCCCGAACAGCTTTCGGGTGGCCAGCAGCAGCGCGTCGCCATTGCGCGCACGCTTGCAGCGCGGCCCGCGCTGGTGCTTGCGGATGAACCGACCGGAAATCTGGACGAGCAAACCGCCGACGCCGTTCTTGATATTATGCTGCAGCTTGTCGCCGAAACCGGCGCAGGATTGCTTATGGTGACGCATTCACAACGTCTGGCAAAACGGATGGGCCGACGGGTGCATTTGCGGGCAGGTCACGTCGTATGATCCGTGCAGGGTTGCAGGCCCTGTTGTCGCATTGGTGGCGAAATCCTTTGCAGCTTGTAACCTTGCTTGGTGGGCTCGCTTTGGCCACAGCACTTTGGTCCGGCGTGCAGGGCGTCAACGCCGAAGCCCGTCAAAGTTATGATGCCGCTGCTGCGACGCTGGGCGAGGTGCAGTTTGCCCAACTCCTGCCCGCTAGTGGCGACCAGATCAGCGAGGCCACCTATATTGCGCTGCGCCGCACCGGGTGGTTGGTCAGCCCCGTCATCGAAGGACGACGAGAGAACGTGCGTATCGTAGGCATCGACCCACTCACAGCACCGGGAACCATAGGCCCGATAACGTTGACCCCCGGCACGGACGTCGCAGCGTTCTTGACGGGCAGGGGGCAGGTCTTTGGAACCACCCAAACACTGGCCGCCCTGCGCGGCCTGATCGACGCCGATCTTGTCGAGGCCAGTGATATCGCCCCAAACGTCGCAATCACGGATATCGGGGTCGCCCAACGGATCTTGGGGCTTGAGGGGCAGTTGTCGCGCCTTATCGTTGCCCCGCAACAGCCGCTTGGGCAGGCATCGCTTGCGGATATCGCACCCCAGTTGACACTGCGCCAACCCCAAGGCGGCACAGATGTGGCGCGTTTGACTGACAGTTTTCACCTCAACCTTACGGCTTTTGGCCTGCTGGCGTTTGCGGTCGGTATCTTTATCGTCAACGGCGCAATTGGCCTTGCGTTTGAACAGCGGCGCAGCGTGGTGCGGACCCTGCGCGCGCTCGGTTTCCCCCTGCACGTGCTGATCGCCCTAATGGCGGTTGAATTGCTTGTGCTTGCGCTGGTGGCCGGGGGTTTGGGCATCTTTCTAGGGTATCTGATTGCGGCGGCCCTTTTGCCAGATGTTGCCGCAACCCTACGCGGTCTTTACGGGGCCGAAGTGTCGGGTGATCTGCAGTTGCGCCCGTCGTGGTGGCTTTCGGGCATGGCGATTGCCGTCGGCGGCACAGGGATGGCCGCAGCATCATCCCTCTGGCGGCTGGCACGAATGCCGCTGCTTGCGGCCGCACGCCCGCGCGCTTGGGCGATGGCCGCGGGAAAGGGCGCGGGTTGGAAGGGTTTGATTTCTGTTGCCCTTTTACTGGCATCGCTTTTGGTGATCGTCCTTGGCAAGGGTCTATTACTGGGGTTTTTCGCCCTTGGCGCTCTTTTGATCGGCGCAGCCCTTGGGTTGCCGCTTGTGTTGGATCGGGTGCTCGCACTTGGCCAGTCGATGGGAAAAAGCGTGACCGCCAGCTGGTTCTGGGCCGACACACGACAGCAATTGCCGGGCCTTTCGCTGGCTCTTATGGCGCTTCTGCTGGCGATGGCTGCGAATGTGGGTGTTTCAACGATGGTCTCCAGTTTCCGGCTTACGTTCGTCGGCTTCCTTGACCAGCGGCTCTCGTCCGAGCTTTATGTCTATGCAGATGATCCTGCACAGGCCGAACAGCTTGTTGCCTACCTCGCACCGCGCGTTGACGCGATTTTGCCTATCCAGTCGGTTCAGGCCGATCTGGCAGGGCTGCCTTCGGAAATCTACGGCTATCGCCAGCATGCGACCTATTCGGACAACTGGCAATTTCTGACGTCCGTGGATGATGCATGGGGCGTCTTGGGGCGTGGTGAAGGTGTCATCATAAACGAGCAACTATATCGCCGCGCCAATTTGAATTTGGGCGATGAAATCTTGATCGCCCCTGCGGTCTATCTGCCGATCGTTGGCATCTATGGCGACTATGGCAACCCGATCGGACAGGCTGTCGTCACCGAGGCGCTGTTTGTTCAGGTATTTCCCACCTCCGTCCCGCTTCGCTTTGGGCTGCGCTTGCCGTCGCAGGATGTGCCGGCCTTGTCCGCCAGTTTGCGCGATGAGTTTGGATTGAGCGCGGGCAATCTGATCAATCAGGCAGGGATCAAAGCGTTCTCGCTGAATGTATTCGAGCGGACTTTTACCGTCACGACTGCGCTGAATTTCCTGACGCTGGCCGTCGCTGCATTTGCTATTCTGATGAGCTTGCTGACACTGGCAGGAATGCGTCTTCCGCAGCTTGCACCGGTTTGGGCGCTCGGGCTGACGCGGGCACAGATTGGTCGGCTTGAATTGGTGCGCGCTATCATTTTGGCCGTGGTGACAACGCTGCTGGCGCTGCCACTTGGCCTTGCCCTTGCGTGGGTACTTTTGGCCGTGGTCAACGTCGAAGCCTTTGGCTGGCGGTTGCCACTCTACCTGTTCCCGCTCGATTATTTGCGGCTCGGTGCGTTTGCATTAATCGCAGCGGCTCTTGCAGCACTTTGGCCGGCAATACGTTTGGCGCGCACTCCGGCGACCGATCTTTTGAAAGTGTTTGCAAATGAACGCTAGGGCACTCTTGTTTTGCCTGCTGTTCCCTTTTGCGGCAATTGCCCAAGGTTTTGCCGGATTGGGCAGCGCTGCGGATGGATTTGCGGTTCCGGCGCCTGCGCCGGTTTTTGACTTCCCGACAGATCACGCTTTGCATCCTGATTTTCGAATTGAATGGTGGTATCTGACTGCAAATATAACCGGACCTGACGGGACGGACTACGGGCTGCAATGGACCCTGTTCCGGTCGGCCCTTGCGCCCGAGGCAGCGAACGGCTGGCAATCGCCGCAATTGTGGATGGGCCATGCCGCGCTGACGACACCAGACCAGCATTTTGTGACCGAAAGGCTTGCGCGTGGCGGGATTGGGCAGGCGGGCGTGAGCGCTGATCCTTTTGCGGCTTGGATCGACGATTGGACGCTGGCAGGCCCCGGTTTTGACCAGCTTCGCATGACAGCCTCGGGGCCCGATTTTGCTTATGACGTGGCCCTGACTGCGGAGGGACCGTTGGTGTTTCACGGCGCCGATGGCTATTCTGTCAAATCGGGTGACGGGCAGGCATCTTATTACTATTCACAGCCCCGTTACGCTTTGAGCGGTGTAATCACTTTGCCCGACGGAACTGTGCCTGTGACAGGGTCGGCATGGCTTGACCGCGAATGGTCGTCCCAGCCGCTTTCGGATAATCAGACGGGCTGGGACTGGTTTTCGTTGTCGTTCGAATCGGGCGACAAATTGATGGGCTTCTTGCTGCGCCAAAGCGATGGCACCAGCTTTTCATCGGCGACGTGGATCGGACATGATGGCACGGTTGCCGCTTACAGTGATGGCGCTTTTGCAGCGCGTCCGGTTGAACAGTCGCAAGTCGCTGGCGGTGATATCCCCACAACATGGCAAGTCACCCTGCCAGATCGCGGCGTCGACGTGACTGTTTCGGCGATCAACAGAAATGCGTGGATGAACGTCACCATTCCCTATTGGGAGGGTCCGGTGCGAATTACCGGCAGTCACGATGGGCGCGGATACCTTGAAATGACGGGGTATGAGTGACGCAGACGTGACAATCGCGCCAATGGCCCACCCCGCGCGGCTGGGCTAAGGACCACCCTATGAATAATTCATTCCCGCTCGTCCAAGACCTTGTCCTTATCGGCGGTGGCCACACCCACGCGCTTGTTTTGCGAAAATGGGGGATGAAGCTGCTGGCGGGTGTGCGTGTGACCGTGATCAACCCAGGTCCGACAGCGCCTTATTCGGGCATGCTTCCTGGCTTTGTTGCGGGTCACTACAAGCGCGATGATCTCGATATCGACTTGATCCAGCTTGCACGCTTTGCTGGCGCGCGGGTGATCAACGGCAAGGCAACGGGTATTGATCTTGCGCGCCGCGAAATCACAGTGTCGGGGCGTCCGCCCATCGCTTATGACGTTGCCTCGCTTGATGTGGGGATCACCTCTGAAATGCCAAACCTGTCAGGTTTCGCCGACCACGGCATACCGGCCAAACCGCTTAGCGTTTTTGCCGCGCGCTGGGATGCTTTCCGCAAAACGGCCCAAGACCCAAGCGTTGCGGTAATTGGCGGCGGTGTGGCTGGGGCAGAACTGGCGATGGCGATGGCGCATGCCCTTCGCGTGCGCGGTCATGATCCCAAGGTTCATCTTATCGACCATGGCCGCATCCTTGATGGTTTCGGCGCAACAGCGCATCGCCTCTTTTTAGAGGGCCTCGCTGATGAAGGCGTCGAACTGGTCGAGAATGCTACGGTTACCAAGGTAACAGCCCAAGGCGTGACCCTCGCGGACGGGCGCGAGATTGCGGCGACCTTTGTGAACGGTGCAGCAGGTGCTCGGCCGCACGACTGGCTTGCCGAAACTGGCCTTGATCTGCAAGACGGGTTCGTGAATGTCGGCCCCGATTTGCGCAGTAGCGACGATGCTGTGTTCGCGGTTGGTGATTGCGCCAATATGACCCGCGCCCCGCGGCCCAAGGCCGGCGTCTATGCGGTGCGCCAAGCGCCTGTGCTGTTCGATAACCTGCGCGCAGTATTGTCCGGCGACGCGCTGCGCGACTACCACCCGCAAAAAGACTACCTCAAACTTATTTCTCTTGGTCAGAAATCCGCACTTGCCGAAAAGCTTGGCACAGCCCGCAGGGGGGCACTTCTGTGGCGCTGGAAGGATAGGATCGACCGCAAATTCATGGGCCAATTCCGCGATCTACCCCAGATGGAACAGCCAAAGGCACCTTTGACGGCAGCGATTGGTCTTACGGACGCGATCGGCGACAAACCCATGTGCGGCGGTTGCGGCGCAAAAGTAGGGCGCAGTGCGCTGCGCGAGGTTCTCTCGGCTATGCCGCCGCATGACCGCGACGATGTGCAAAGCCTCGCCGGTGATGACGCTGCCATTCTGCGCACGGGTAACGCGATGCAGGTGATGACAACCGACCACCTGCGCGCCTTTTCCAACGATCCGGTCATCATGACCCGTATCGCCGCCGTTCATGCGCTGGGCGATTGCTGGGCGATGGGCGCGGCACCGCAGGCCGCGACGATCAACATCATTCTACCGCGCCTGTCTGCCGCACTTCAAAAACGCACGCTGAATGAAATCATGCGGACTGCCGATGACGTAATGCGCGCGGCGGGCGCGGCCATTGTCGGTGGGCACACCTCGCTTGGCGATGAGTTAACGATTGGTTTCACGATCACTGGACTGGTTGACGCTGCGCCGATCACGATCGCAGGGGCCAAACCCGGCGATGTGCTGATCCTGACCAAGCCAATCGGATCGGGCGTCATCATGGCCGCCGAGATGGCGGGCGTGGCGCATGGCGCCGATGTGATCACAGCGCTTGATTTGATGTCTCAGCCGCAGGGCAAGGCGGCCAAGATTCTGTCGAAAGCACACGCAATGACGGATGTGACAGGCTTTGGCTTAGCTGGGCATTTGGCTGGAATGTGCGAGGCATCGGGCGTCGGCGCGACCCTCAATCTGGATAATATCCCGCTAATGCAGGGCACGCTTGATCTCTCTGAGCACGGTGTAAAATCGACACTGTTTCTCGATAATCGGTCGTCAGCAGTGTCTATAAACGGCGTTTCGGGTACGCGTGCTGATCTTCTTTTTGATCCGCAGACCGCTGGTGGGTTGCTGGCAGCCGTGAGCGCAAAGACCGCCCCAGCAATTCTTATGAAACTACAGGCTGCGGGTTACACTGCCGCGATTATCGGGGATGTTGTCGCAGGTGATAAGGCAATAAATGTGATCACAACTTCGCAACCGCCTGCCTGATCCGCACTGCCAGATCATCGCGACCTGCACGATCAAGGGTATTTGCCTTTAGGACAACCACTACGGCATGGTCGTGACTGGCGCGCGATTTCGCATATGCCGGATCGTAATGCTCGGACATAAGCGCCCCTGCAAGGCCAAGGTTGTCACCCGCGTTCAACAGGCTCAGCCAGTGATCCACAATGACATGACCTTGATGTCGACGCAGGATTTCTAGCCGGGCACGCAACCGGATTGGGTCGGCGATAATGTCGCAATAGGCCTCGATCAGCCAGGCGGCTCGAGCATCAAGGGGCGCATCAATCTGAATGCGTGGCGCGGGGACCATCTTGGCCCAAACGGCGGGGGGAATGATAAGCTTGCCGATCTTGCTGCTCTCAGCTTCGACAATGGTGATCTTGGTGGGATCAAGACGCTGGAACGCGCAGGCGACCAAAGCCTCGAATCGCTTCTGACTTGGCTGGCCCTCGGGCAATCCACCCAAGAGCGATCCGCGATGCCCCGCCAGACCTTCAAGATCCACCGTCTGCACGCCCATCGCGGCCAGGCGGGCCAGAATGTCAGTTTTGGCAGTGCCCGTATTGCCATCAAGCAACACCAGCCTATGCGGTAGGGCGGCGTCGTACATTGCCGCGTGAACCAATCGTCGGTAGCTTTGATAGCCACCGTCAATCAGATCTGCGCGCCAACCGATTTGTTGCAAAATGCTGGCAAACGATCCCGACCTTTGCCCGCCACGCCAGCAGTAGATAGCGGGTCGCCAACTGCCGTCAAAACCGGCTAACGGGCCGGCAATATGATCAGCGGCATTGCGTGACACCAGCGCAGCACCGACCTTGCGGGCTTCAAACGGCGCGACCTGTTTATAGATCGTTCCGACCGCGGCGCGTTCCTCATTGGACAGCACAGGCAAATTGATCGCACCGGGGATATGATCCTCGGCGAACTCGGCAGGGCTGCGAACATCGATTAGCGCGTCGTAGCCATGATCAAGAAGGGCCGCGAGGGTATCAAATTTGACTGACATAGCGCGGTTCTAGCCTGCGGGCGATGCAGGCGAAAGCATCAAGTTATATTGCGGTGCGGCCCACACATGCCGGTTTCGTGCAGTGATACTAGGTGTTGACCTTACGCCAAACGCCGAAAGCCGTGGGCCGGATCGCACAAGGCAAAGGCTTCACTTTGGCACCAACGGTACACGGCCCTTGTCCGCAAGTGTCCAGACGTCCCGCCCCTCAAACACTGCGGGCACCAGCGTGCGGCCATATCCGGCACCACCGTCTAGATTGACGCGATTGCCGTGATGTTGGGGATGATCGAGGGCGGTGTGGCCATGCACGACCAACCGTCCATGATCGCGTGTATCGTCAAGCCAGCCATCACGAATCCAAATCAAGTCTTCTTCGGATTGCGCATCAAGCGGGACACCCGGGCGGATACCGGCGTGGACGAACAAAAGGTCGTTCGTAACATGGGTCAATTCGCACGTCTCAAGGAAATCGAGGTGCGCCCTGGGCACGGCGTCCTGTGCCAGTGTCACAAGCTGATCGCGATATTGGGCAGGAATAGGGTCTAAACCATTACGCAGAAGGGCATCGCCGCCACCATCAGGATGGTGAAAACTGTCCAAAGCTCCATAAGACGACAGCGTCATCGGCCCACCCAGAGCCGTATGCAGCCAGCCCTTGCCCGATGCGATCATTGGGTCGGTCGATGTGCCGTCACGCACAAACCGCGTAAACATCCGGTCGTGATTGCCGCGCAGTACATGCCAAGGCCGACCAGCAGCGACACCGTCAATCAGCCGTTGTATGACACCGCGGCTGTCTGGCCCACGGTCAGTATAGTCACCTAGAAACACGATTTGCGCATCCGGCCCGCCGTCTGCGTCGATCAGCGCAAGGGCGCGGTCAAGCTGTTCGGAGTGTCCGTGAATGTCGCCGACGGCGTAGATGGGCTGCATGGGAACCTCGATGGGTAAAGTGGTTGGGACGCTGCTTGGCAGAGC
>ERZ888423.2296-NODE-2296-length-14537-cov-37.248792_pt1 | contig 14537 bp, 14 predicted proteins | sample MGYA00520523_ERZ888423 | MGnify/ENA primary metagenome ERZ888423 (study PRJEB32303, sample SAMEA104408611) | aquatic metagenome | biome: Brackish water; feature: Pelagic; material: water | place: Baltic Sea | collected 2014-06-08T10:24:00 | depth 30,27 m ...
ATTCCTATTTTTTTTAAAAGATCAATTGCTAAGTGCTCTTGTTTATTCGTGCATACAGCCATTGAGATATTTTTTTCTTTACACCATTTTAAAAATTCTTTAGTGCCATTAATAAGCGTACTTTCATTGATAATATTTTTTCCATAGAAGCTTATAAAATCCTTAACCATTTCAGCTTTAATTTTTTGATCATCAATTTTACCAAATTCCTTTTTAGCTTGTCCCCATATAGACCTACCAATCATAGCACCTGCACCTTGCCCAACTAAATTTCTAATTTCAGCCGTAGATTTAGTGGGATAACCATATTTTTTCATTACATGGTTGTGAGCGCTCATTAAGTCAGGGGCTGTATCAACTAGAGTGCCATCAAGATCAAATATAATTGTGTATTTTTGAGTCATTAATAAAGTATTTTTAAGAAATAAATTGTGAATTAAGCTATCTATACACTTAATATAAAAATATTTCCAGATGAAACAAATAAATTCTAATACCAATCAAGAAAAACTTCGTAAATTTTTTATTAAGTCAGGTGTAAAGATGATTGGACCTGAAACAATTTTTTTTTCAAATGATACTACGATTGGAAAAAATGTTATTATTAATCCTTATGTTGTTATTGGACCAAAAGTTAAAATTGGCAATAATGTAATTATAAATTCATTTTCCCATCTAGAAGATTGTAAAATAAAAAATAAAGTCGAAGTTGGACCTTATGCAAGATTGAGACCCGGAACTATTTTAGAGGAGGGTTCAAAAATTGGAAACTTTGTAGAGGTTAAGAAAAGTACAATTGGAAAAAAATCAAAAGTTAATCATTTGTCATACATTGGTGATAGCGAATTAGGTAGTGGTGTTAATGTTGGTGCTGGAACAATTACCTGCAATTACGATGGAGTTAAAAAAAGTAAAACAAAAATTAAAGATAATGTATTCATAGGTTCTAATTCATCTTTAGTTGCACCCGTTACCCTTGAAGCAAATAGCATTGTTGGAGCTGGTTCCGTAATTACTAAAAATGTTAAAAAAAATTCATTAGCTTTAACTAGAGCACCCCAAACCGAAGTTAAGAATTACAAAAGAAGAAAAAAATAATATGTGTGGAATTATAGGTATAGCTAGCAATAAACCAGTTTCATCTGCAATTATAAGTTCACTTAGAAAGCTAGAGTATAGAGGTTACGACTCTGCGGGAATTGCAACGCTATCAAATGGAATTGTTAGCGAAGCAAAGTCAGAAGGTAGAGTTGATGTTTTGGAAAAAAATCCTGCTGTTAAAAAAATGTTGGGATCAATTGGAATTGGCCATGTAAGATGGGCAACTCATGGAGCACCAAATGTACTTAATGCACACCCTCATTCATCAGAAAACGTATCAGTGGTTCACAATGGTATTATTGAAAATTCAACGCTTTTAAAAAAACATTTAATTAACAAGGGACATATATTTAAATCTCAAACTGATACAGAAGTCATTGTTCATTTAATTACAGAATATTTAAAAGAACTTAATTTGAAAGATGCAATTATTAAAACTCTTAAACAACTTCATGGAAGTTTTGCTTTAGGTGTAATTTTTAAAGATCAACCTGATCTTATAGTGGGTGCGAGAAGGGGATCACCCCTTGCAGTTGGTTATGGTCCTAATGAAAATTATTTAGGCTCAGACTCTTATGCATTAAAGTCTATGACTAATAAAATTTCATATTTAAATGATGGTGAGTTTTGCATTATAAAAAAAGACCAAGTAGAATTTTTTGATGAGGATGGATTAAAAGTTAATAAAAAAGTTTTAGAATTATCGTCAAAAGAACAAGATTATGACAAAGGTGATTTTAAACACTTTATGGCTAAAGAAATTGAAGAACAGCCCACAACGCTAAAGAACTGTATTAATGAATATATCGATACAATTAATAATGACATCAATATCTATAATTTCCCATGGGATATAAAAGAAATTTCCTCAGTTACATTAATTGGTTGTGGCACAGCTTATCATTCTTGTTTAATGGCAAAATATTGGTTTGAAGAAAACACTACACTTGAAGTTACAATAGATATTGCTTCTGAGTTTAGATACCGAAAAAATAGATTTAAAAAAAATAACTTATATATCTTCGTTTCTCAATCAGGTGAAACTGCCGATACTTATGCTGCTTTAGATTTATGTAATAAAAATGACATGAAAACTTGTAGTGTGGTTAATGTTATAGAAAGTTCTATTGCAAGGGATTCTAAATTTGTTTTACCCATTCATTGTGGACGAGAAATTGGTGTTGCTTCAACAAAAGCTTTCATGGGTCAAATGCTTGTACTTTATATTTTAGTATTAAAACTAGGAATTTTAAGAAAAGACTTAGATAAAGATTTGTACTTGAGTAAAATTAAAGACCTTAAAGCATTACCTAAATTAGTAGAACAAACTTTATTAACTGAAAATAAAATTCAAGCAGTTTCTAATTCATTTACTGACGCTAAAGGTTCAATGTTTTTGGGCAGAGGTTTTTCTTATCCAATAGCATTAGAAGGAGCCCTTAAGTTAAAAGAATTAGCCTATGTTCATGCGGAAGGGTATCCAGCTGGTGAGATGAAGCATGGTCCTTTGGCTTTAATTGAAGATGGAATGCCTGTAGTTGTTTTAGCTCCAAGAGACAATTATTATAAAAAAACTATTTCTAACATGCAGGAAGTCATAGCAAGAGGTGCTAAAGTTTTATTAATTACCAACAAAAGTAAAGATGAAGTTTTTTCAGAAAACATTTGGGAAACAATACTAGTTGAAAGTACTAATGATGATTTGTTGCCATTTTTATTAACCATTCCTTTACAAAAATTAGCTTATTATTCAGCACTTCAAAAAGGCTACGATATTGATAAGCCACGAAATTTAGCAAAATCAGTTACAGTTGAATAATAAATAAACTCTGATACAACACCCCTAGGTTGAATATGAAAAATTGGAAAATAAATAGCTGGAGAGATTATCCTGTAAAACACATTCCGGAATATCCGGATAAAAAAGAATTAGATGCGGTCCTTAGTAAAATTAAAGATTTTCCACCTCTAGTTTTTGCAGGAGAGACGAGACATTTAAAAGAACAGTTAGCTCAAGTTGTTGATGGTAATGCATTTTTACTTCAAGGAGGTGATTGTGCAGAAAGTTTTGCAGAATTTCATCCTGATAATATTAGAGATTCATTTAAATTAATTCTTCAAATGTCATTGGTGCTTACTTACTCAGCGTCATTACCTGTTATTAAATTGGGAAGAATTGCTGGACAATTTTCTAAACCAAGAAGTTCGCCAGTTGAAAATATTAATGGTGTAGAGTTACCGAGTTATTTAGGTGATAATATTAATGGTATTGAATTTAATGAAAAATCAAGAGTTCCTGACCCTAAAAGACTTTTTAAAGCATACTCTCAATCAGCATCTACTCTTAATCTTATAAGAGCATTTTCTCACGGTGGTTTTGCTGACCTTAAAAAAGTCCATACTTGGAATTTAGGTTTTATCAAAAAAACACCAGCAGGTAAAAAATTTAAAGAATTAGAAGACAAGATTGCGGATGCGTTAGCTTTTATGGATGCGTGTGGAATTAATTCAGATTTTAATAGAAGATTAAAAACAGTAAACTTTTGGACATCACACGAAGCATTATTGCTTCCATTTGAACAATCTATGACAAGAGTAGATTCAACTACTGGCGAATATCATGCTACGTCAGCTCACTTTGTTTGGATAGGAGATAGAACTAGACAATTAGATGGAGGACATGTTGAATTTTGTAGAGGAATTGAAAACCCTATTGGAATTAAATGTGGCCCAACATTAAAAAGTGAAGATTTAATTGATCTATGTAATAGAATTAATCCTAAAAATGAAAAAGGTAAAATTACACTAATTTCAAGATTTGGACATGATAATGTAGGTCAATTTTTACCAAAATTAATTAGAGCAATTAAAAAAGAAGGTCTAAACGTGATTTGGTCATGTGACCCAATGCACGGCAATACAATAAAAGCAACATCAGGATACAAAACTAGACCTTTCAATAGTGTTGTTAAAGAAGTTAAAAATGTTTTTGAATGCCATCAAAGTGAAGGTAGTTATGCGGGAGGACTTCATATTGAAATGACAGGTCAAGATGTTACAGAATGCACAGGTGGTGCACAGAAAATATCTGATCAAGATTTATCACACCGATATCACACTCATTGCGACCCAAGACTTAATGCTAATCAAGCTTTAGAACTAGCCTTTTTAATTTCTGATGAAATTAAAAAAAATGCTGCTTATTCTAAAAAAAATATTAAAGCTGCATCTTAAAAGATTGTATTAAATACAATTTCGTTTAAATTTTAGATAATGAAACCATTAGAAAAAGCTCAATTTATAAGTAATTGGATTAAAGATTACGTAGAAAAGATGCCCAGTAAGGCACAATCTTTAGTTATTGGAATTTCTGGCGGTATAGACTCATCTGTATCAAGTACCTTAAGTGCAATGACAGGTATAAAAACAATTGTATTATCAATGCCCATTAAACAAAAATCAACACAGCATGATTTAAGTTTAAAGCATCAAGAGTGGCTTGTTAAAAATTTTAATAATGTTGAGGCCCATACTGTGAATTTAGACAAGTTGTTTGAAACATTTGAAAACACTTTATATAATTTTGATAGCGAACTTGGGATGGCAAATTCTAGAGCAAGAATTCGAATGACCACCCTTTACCAGGTGTCGGCTGCAAACAATGGGATTGTTGTAGGTACTGGAAATAAAGTAGAGGATTTTGGAGTTGGTTTTTACACAAAATATGGAGATGGCGGAGTAGATATTTCTCCTATTGCTGATTGTAATAAGACCGAAGTATGGGAAATAGGAAAATCACTTAATATATTAAAAGAGATTATTGAAGCAGCACCAACAGATGGATTGTGGGATGATGGTAGAACTGATGAAGGGCAACTGGGTCTTAAATATGAAGAGTTAGAAGAGGCCATGAATAACGTTAACTCTACAAATAGAGAGAAATACGAAAAAATAAGAAAGATGAACTTGCATAAAATGGAACCAATCCCAGTTTGCAAGATTCCCAACTAATCTTATAGATTCACAAATCTATAATTAAAGTATAATTCTAAGATAATGAATAAGGATATTTATTTAACAAACAATCTAAGTAACAAAAAAGAAAAATTTGTTCCATTAGATAAAGAAAATATTGGCATGTATGTTTGTGGTCCAACTGTTTATGATAATCCTCACATTGGTAATGCAAGACCTCTTGTTATTTTTGATATTTTATACAAGGTTTTAAAATCAAAATATGGACAGGGTAAAATAAATTATGTGAGAAATATTACAGATGTTGATGATAAAATTATTAAATCAGCTAAAGAGAAAAATATTTCAATATCTGACTTAACAAATAATATCATAAGTGAATTTAATGCTGATTGTAATTACTTAAATTTAGACAATCCAAACCAACAACCAAAAGCTACAGACCATATTGATCTTATGATTGAAATGATCTCATCTTTAATTGAAAAAGGTTTTGCCTACGAGGCCAACAACCATGTCTATTTTGAAGTAAGTAAGTTTTCCGATTATGGGAAGTTATCAAATAAAAAATTAGAAGATTTAATTGCTGGATCTAGAATAGAAGTTTCAGAAAATAAAAAAAAATCAGAAGATTTTGTTTTATGGAAACCATCTATTGAGGAGGAACCTTTTTGGGATTCGCCATGGGGGAAAGGTAGACCGGGCTGGCATTTAGAATGTTCAGCAATGTCAAAAAAATATTTAGGTAATGTATTTGATATTCATGGAGGTGGAATTGATTTGATTTTTCCGCACCACGAAAATGAAATTGCTCAATCAAGATGTGCAAATGATACTAAGGTTTTTGCTAATTACTGGATCCATAACGCATTTATTACTATGTCTAATGAGAAAATGGCAAAATCAACCGGCAACATCTTAAAGATAAAAGATTTTAAAGATAACATAGATGGTCAAGTTTTAAAATTTGCTCTAATGAGTGCACATTATAAACAACCACTAGACTGGAATGAGAAGCTTTTAGACGATTGCAAAAATACCATTGATAAATGGTATGAAGTCTATTTACCTGCAAATGATAAAACAGTTTTAAATGAAGACATTTTATCTCCACTATATGATGATTTGAATACACCGGGTTACATAGCAAAGTTACATCAACTTTATGATAAAGCTTTAAAAGGTACCAATGAAGATAAAAGTTTATTTGTTTCAGCTTGTAATTTCATAGGTATTTTAAATAAAACAAAAAAAGAGTGGCTAGAACTTAAAAAGAAAAAATCAACAATTAGTGAATCTGATATTTTAAAACTAATTGAGCTTCGAAATAAAGCAAGAGAAGACAAAGATTATACCCAAGCTGATTTAATTAGAAATGAACTCTTGGACAAAGGGGTTTTAATAGAAGACAAAGATGGTAAAACAATTTGGAAATTAAAATGAGTAAAGAACAACTTTTTATATTTGATACAACATTAAGAGATGGTGCACAAACACAAGGTGTAGACTTTTCTGTAGATGATAAAATGAAAATTGCCTCAGCTTTAGATAATTTAGGTGTTGATTACATAGAAGGAGGTTGGCCTGGAGCAAACCCTACAGATACTGAATTTTTTCAGAAAATACATTCATTTAAAAATGCAAAACTAACATCATTTGGTATGACTAAAAGAACTGGTCGAAGTGCCAATAATGACCCAGGTCTATCAGCGCTATTAAATTCAAATACACCTGCAGTTTGTATTGTCGGTAAGACTTGGGATTTTCATGTTGATATAGCTCTCGGTATTTCTAATGAAGAAAATTTAGAAAATATAAGGGAGACTGCCAAACATTTTGTTAAAGAAAATAAAGAGTTTATGTTTGATGCAGAACATTTCTTTGATGGATACAAAGCTAATCCAAGTTATGCCTTATCTTGTCTTCATGCAGCATTTGATGAAGGAGCTAGATGGATTGTTTTATGTGATACTAATGGAGGAACCTTACCCCATGAGATTACAAAAATAGTTGAAGAAGTTTCTAAAGTTATACCTGGAAAAAATTTAGGCATACATGCTCATAACGATACTGGTAACGCAGTTGCTAATTCTTTAGCAGCAGTTTGGGCCGGTGTTAGACAAGTGCAAGGAACGATCAATGGCTTAGGTGAAAGATGTGGTAATGCTAATTTAATGTCATTAATTCCAACCTTTTTTTTAAAAGATGATTTTTCTTCAAAATTTCAATTAAAAATTAAACCAGACAACATTAAAAATTTAACTCAATGCTCAAGATTATTAGATGAAATATTAAATAGAAAACCTAATAAACATTTACCTTATGTTGGCGCTGCAGCATTTTCTCATAAAGGGGGTCTTCATGTGTCAGCTGTTCAAAAAGATCCAAAAACATATGAGCATATTAACCCAGAAGAAGTTGGAAATTCACGAAATATTGTAGTGTCAGATCAATCAGGGAAATCCAATATAATTTCTAGATTAAAAACTATTGGTATTGAAATAGAAGAAAATGATCCTAAAATTAAAAAACTTTTAGATGAAGTAAAAGATAGAGAATTTATTGGTTATAGTTATGACGGAGCTGACGCATCTTTTGAATTATTAGCCAGAAGAATTATTAGTAAAATACCAAGATATATACTGATTAAAGAATATGATGTTTCTGTTAAAAAAGATTCATCAGGAAAAATTATTTCATCTGCAAAAGCACTACTTGAAGTAGACGGTGAAAAAATAATGTGTACGGGTGAAGGAAACGGCCCTGTTAATGCTTTGGATAATGCAATTAGGCAGAATGTGGAACGATTAAATAAATATTCTGAATATTTGAAAGACCTTAAATTGGTTGATTACAAAGTTAGAATTTTAAATACAGGGACTGAGGCGATCACTAGAGTTTCAATAGAGAGTACAGATTCAAATGGTAAGAATTGGTTCACAATTGGAGTATCTGCAAATATAATTGATGCTTCATTTAAAGCCTTGGTAGATAGTTTAGATTATAAATTATTCAAAGATAATGCTCCTGCAAGTCTTTAATGTCATTTAATAATATTTCATTTATTTTACATCAACCTCAATTATCTGAGAATATTGGTGCTTGCGCTAGAGCTATTAAAAACTTTAACTTTAAAAAGTTAATTATTGTTAAACCAAGACCAATTTTTCCAAATGATAAAATACTAGCAACCTCTGTTGGTGCAAAAGATTTAATTGTTAGTGCTAAAGTGCACGAAACATTAGAATCTGCTGTTAAAAAAGTAGATTATGTTATTGCAACCTCTGCAAGGTTTAGAAACAAAAATATTAAACACATCACATTAGAAGACTTAAAAAAAATTGATTTTAATAAAAAAGTTGCTTTTTTATTTGGTTCAGAGGCATCTGGATTATCCAATAATGAGATTAGTTATGCAAATTACACTATGCAAATACCAACTAATCCTGATTTTAAATCATTAAATCTATCTCATAGTGTTATTATTATTGCCCACACAGTAGCTAATATTATCAATTTACAGAGTTCTAAGTACTCGAAATCAAAAAAAGTAACTTTAGCTAGTAAAATGGACATTCAAGCAATGACTAATTTATGTATCAAAAAATTAGAGGAAAAGAACTTTTTTAAACCCTTAGAGAAGAGGCCAATAATGCTTGAAAACTTAAGAAGTATTTTTTCTAAAATGGAACTTTCGGAGAAGGAAATACGTATTTTATCTAGTGTATTTGCAAGTTTAGCGAAAAAAGGTTCATTGACAAAATAATGAGTAAGTTTATAAACCCTCTTATTAAATGACAAAAAGAATAAGCGCTAAACATAAAATCGACAGAAGGTTAAAAATTAACCTATGGGGTAGACCTAAAAGTCCTTTTAATAAAAGAGATTATGGTCCTGGCCAGCACGGTCAAGGTAGAAAAGGTAAACCTTCGGATTACGGAATTCAGCTACAAGCTAAACAAAAATTAAAAGGTTACTACGGTAACATTAACGAAAGACAATTCAGAAATATTTATAAAAAAGCTACCATGTTAAAAGGGGATACTGGCGAAAATTTAATTGGTTTACTTGAGAGAAGACTTGATTCAGTTGTTTACAGAGCAAGATTTTCAACAACAGTATTTTCAGCAAGACAGCTTATCAACCATGGTCACGTAAGAGTTAATGGTAAAAAAGTTAATATTTCAAGTTATGTTGTTAAAGAAGAAGATATAATTGAAATTAGAGATAAATCTAAACAGTTAGCTTTTATTGATATTGCTTTAGCAAACAAAGAAAGAGAAACACCTGAATATATTCAATTAGACGAAAAGAATAAGAAAGTTACTTTTGTTAGAACGCCCAAGTTTAATGAAGTTCCTTATCCAGTTGTTATGGAGCCCAATCTAGTAATTGAATATTACTCTAGATAATAAATATTTATTTTTTAAAATTAATTCCTTTATCCTCAAGAACTTTCTTGAGTTCACCGTTTTCGTACATCTCCTTAACGATGTCACAGCCACCAACAAATTCACCTTTGATATAAACTTGTGGAATAGTAGGCCAGTCACTAAATTCTTTTATACCTTCTCTTAAAGATTGAGATTCAAGAACGTTGACCCCTTTATAATTTACTTCTAAAATTTTTAACATGTTTGATATAGCCATAGAAAATCCACATTGAGGAGCATCAGGTGTTCCTTTCATAAATAAACATACTTCGTTTGTATCAATATGACTTTGAATTAAATTTTTTGTGTTATCATCCATTATTGCTCCTTTGTTTTAATTGCTAATGCGTGTAGTTCGTTACCCATTTTTCCTTTTAAAGAATTGTATACCATCTTGTGTTGTTCAATTTTGCTTTTTCCAGAAAATTCTTTTGATGTAATGGTTGCTGAGTAATGGTTACCATCACCTGCTAAATCTTCAATTTCAACTACAGCATCAGAAATAGATTCTTTAATTAGTGTTTCAATTTCTTTTAAGTCCATTGCCATTTTAATTACTCATGTAGTTAGTTAACCAAGTTGTATGTGATTCAATCAAATCGTCAATTGATACTTTTGTCTTATTATCAATAATTAATTCATTTTCATTTACCGTTGCAAGTTCATCAAAATGCACAGAATTGTCCTGAAGTATCTTGGTAACACTTCCAAGGTCATCTTTAGTAATTTCTATAATGTATCTTCCTTGATCTTCACCAAATAAGTACTCAAATTGATTAATTAAGTAATTAGGCTTTTTAAGGGTTGCGCCTTTCTTGCCTTTAATACACATTTTAGAAAGAGCGGTAATTATACCTCCTAAAGAGACATCGTGAGCGGCTTTAATAAATTTTTTATCAATAAGTTTTAAGATTGTTTCACCATTATTCTTTTCATTAAAAAGATTAATTTCAGGAGGTGGGCCATTTTTTTCATTTAAAATATCTCTTGCAAATAAGCTTTGGTCTAAGTGGCCTTCAGTTTTACCTATTATTAAAAGAATATTATCAGTTTCTTTTAAATCCATGGTCACCATATTTTCATAATTTTTAATTAATCCAACACCCCCAATTGCTGGAGTTGGTTTAATTCCTATATCTTTAGTTTGATTGTAAAAAGAAACATTTCCAGACACTACTGGAAAGTTTAAGTACGCACTTGCTTCACCTAAACCTTGAACACATTCAACAAACTCACCCATATTATCTTCATTCTCAGGGCTACCAAAATTTAAGCAGTTAGTGATTGCAATTGGTTTTGCACCAACCGAAATTAAATTTCTCCAACTTTCACAAACAATTTGTTTTCCACCACTTAGTGGATGAGCCCAACAATAAACTGCTGAAGAATCCACAGAAGCTGCAATCGCTTTTTTTGTGCCATGAACTCTAACAACGCCAGCATCTCCTCCAGGCTTTTGAATAGTATCACCCATAACAGTGTGATCATACTGTTGCCAAATCCATTCTTTGCTACATACATTTGGGTTAGATAATATTTTATTTAAAACATTTTTTATCTTTAAAGTTTTAAATTCTTCTTTTTTAATTTTTATTTTTTTAGGTAATTTAGCTTTCTTCCATTTACGATCATACATGGGTGAGTTTTCAACCAATGTATTAACAGGAATATCAGCAACTTTTTCTTCATTGAAATATAGTTGAATTTTTTTACTTTTTGTAGTTTTGCCAATTACCGCAAAGTCTAAATTCCATTTATCAAATATTTTTTGAGCCATTTCTTCTTTGCCCTTTTCTAAAACAATAAGCATTCGCTCTTGGCTTTCAGAGAGCATAATTTCGTAAGGGGTCATATTTGCTTCTCTACAAGGAACTTTATTTAAATTTATTTCAATTCCCAAATTTCCCTTTGAAGCCATTTCAATACTTGAAGAAGTTAATCCTGCAGCCCCCATATCTTGTATGGCTATAATTGAATCTCCTGCCATTAATTCTAAACAAGCTTCTAATAATAGTTTTTCTGTAAAGGGATCTCCAACTTGAACAGTTGGTTTTTTTTCTTCAATTTTATCATCAAAAGAAGCGGATGCCATACTAGCACCATGTATGCCGTCTCTCCCAGTTTTAGAGCCAACGTAAATTACAGGCTTTCCTAATCCTGCAGCTTTTGAATAAAAAATTTTATCTTTTTTAACCAATCCTAATGTCATCGCATTTACTAAAATGTTACCATTATAAGACTCGTCAAAACTAGTTTGACCAGCAATAGTTGGAACCCCCATGCAATTACCATAACCACCAATTCCATGAACAACCCCACGAAGTAAATTCTTAGTTTTTTTATGCTGTGGTGAGCCAAAATGAATTGAGTTAAGATTGGCTATAGGTCTTGCACCCATGGTAAAAACATCCCTCATAATTCCACCAACACCTGTTGCAGCACCTTGGTAAGGCTCGATAAAAGAAGGATGATTATGACTTTCAATTTTAAATACTATTGCATCATCATCACCAATATCAATAACACCAGCATTCTCACCAGGTCCTTGAATTACATTTTCCCCTTTAGTGGGTAGATTTTTTAAATGAAATCTCGAAGATTTATAAGAGCAATGCTCATTCCACATTGCTGAAAAAATACCTAGCTCTGTAATATTTGGAACTCTTTTTAGTAATTCACAGATTTTTTCATATTCATCTTTTTTTAATCCATGATCAATTGCAAGTTGTTCGTTAACTATCATTATCTTAAATTATTAATTAAGTTTTCAAAAAATATGGAACCATCTTCACCTGATAGAGCGGAATCTATCATTCTTTCAGGGTGGGGCATCATCCCTATAATATTTTTCTGCTTATTAAATACACCAGCTATATTTTGTAGTGAACCGTTGGGGTTACAATCTTCATTAACATTACCACTTTCATCTGAATAAAATAAAGCTATTTGATTATTGTCATTAATTTCTTTAATTTGGTCATTAGAGCAAAAGTAATTTCCTTCATTGTGAGCTATATGAAACTCATAGATTTCTTTTTTTTCATCTTTAAAATAAGAGTTATCCTTATTGTTAACTTTTACAAAAACATTTTTACAAATAAATTGTAGATACTTATTTCTAAGTAGAACCCCTGGAAGCAAACCTGATTCAACTAAAATTTGAAAGCCATTACAAATACCCATAACTTTACCACCACCTTGCGCAAAATTAAGTACTGACTTCATGATTTTTGATTTTGATGCCATGCTTCCACATCTAAGATAGTCTCCGTAGGAAAATCCTCCCGGTAAAACAACTAAATCACTTTTTGGAAGCTCAACATCATCATGCCAAACCATTTTATTTTTAAAGCCAAATTTTTTTAAGGCAACATCCATATCTCTGTCACAATTGGATCCGGGAAAAGTTATTACTGATGAATTCATTATTTATTATTGTGACCCAATAATTTTATAATCTTCTATTACTAAATTTGCTAAAAGCTTTTTACACATATCTTCGACATTTTTTTCAGCTTTTTTCTGATCACTTTCTTTTGTATCGATTTCAAAATACTTTCCTTGTCTTACTTCATTAATGTTTTCAAATCCCATGCCATGTAGTGTTTGATGAATAACTTTACCCTGAGGATCAAGAACGTCTTTCTTAAGTGTTATAACTACAGATACTTTCATATTATTTTTTTTTTTTAATTGATCTTAATTTTGTAACATTTACCGAGCTTAAGTTAGAGTGTTCATGTAAAATTCCTAATCTTTTAGCAACCTCTGTATAGGCGGGTATTAAATCACCTAGATCTTTTCTAAATCTATCTTTATCGAGTTTTTTATCAGTAATACTGTCCCATAATCTGCATGTATCAGGGCTAATTTCATCAGCTAGAATAACTTCAGTTTTGCCATTTTCTTTAAGCCTTCCAAACTCAAGTTTAAAATCAATTAGCTTGATCCCAACACCCCTAAACATACCAATCATAAAATCGTTAATTCTTAGGATCATTTTTTTAACTTTTTCTAATTCAAGTTTAGTTGCCCAATCAAAAGCTAAAATATGCTCTTCTGCAATTAGTGGATCACCTAATTTATCATCTTTTAGGCAATATTCTAATAAAGGATGTTTTAAAACTGTTCCCTCTTCAATGCCAAGTCTTTTGGTAATGGAGCCTGTTGCAACATTTCGAACAATAAATTCGATAGGTATTATCTCTACCAGTTTAATAATTTGCTCTCTCATATTTAATCTTTTAACTAAATGATTTTTTATTCCAATTTGAGTTAGGTTAGTTAGAATATGTTCAGATATTCTATTGTTCAAAACACCTTTGCCTTCAATAGTTGATTTTTTTAAATTATTAAAAGCGGTTGCGTCATCTTTAAAATATTGGATAACTAAGCTTTTATCAGATGTTGCATAAATTATTTTAGCTTTACCTTCGTATAATTTTTTGCCTTTTTTCATTATTTAAAAACCCTTCTAAAGATTAAATCCACATTCTTAAAATGTGACGAATAATTAAATATAGCCTTCAATTTTTTTGAAGAAATTTTAGCCATTATGAATTTATCATTTGAAATAACATCAAATAAATTTAGGTTTTCAGCAAAACATTTTTTTGCATAGTTTTGAACCATTTTATAAGATTGTTCACGGCTTAAGCCTGATTTTGTTAACTCCAACATTACTTCTTGTGAAAAAATTAAACCTTTAGTGATGTTTAAATTCTCAATCATTTTTTTTGGATAGACAATCATTTTGTCTAAAATATTACCAAGTCTAGCTAAAGCAAAATCTAAAGTTATGTTTGCATCTGGGCCAATATTTCTTTCAACACTTGAATGAGAAATATCTCTTTCGTGCCATAGCGCAATGTTTTCTAGGGCAGGGATCACAGCGCTTCGAACCATTCTAGCAAGACCTGTTAAATTTTCACTTAAAATTGGATTTTTTTTGTGAGGCATTGCAGATGAACCTTTTTGGTCTTTTGAAAAAAATTCTTGCACTTCATAAACTTCTGTTCTTTGTAAATG
>ERZ888423.2297-NODE-2297-length-14532-cov-4.989086_pt1 | contig 14532 bp, 10 predicted proteins | sample MGYA00520523_ERZ888423 | MGnify/ENA primary metagenome ERZ888423 (study PRJEB32303, sample SAMEA104408611) | aquatic metagenome | biome: Brackish water; feature: Pelagic; material: water | place: Baltic Sea | collected 2014-06-08T10:24:00 | depth 30,27 m ...
GAGACAACGGCGAGTCCCCGGCATCGTGATCGATCGACGCCTGTGGCCGATCATCGCCCTCCTGGCCTTGTCTGCCGCCATCTGGGAGATCGACCCCCGTTGGATCATCGACAACGTCGGTGGCCTCACCCCGCTCCAGCAGGGCGAAGTGAACCAGCGCAACCTGGGCGGATCACAACTGATCGCCCCGTTCGGAGCCCTGGCCGCGCTCGGCCTCTGGCTGGTGACCCGCCGACTCCGAGACGACGGATCGACCGCCGGCGTCGACTGGTTCGGGCTGTGGCTGGCCTGGGCGCTGGTCGGTGCCGTGCTCGGGCCCGACCCACTGCTGGCGCTGACCTTCACCGGATCAGCCGCCGTGGTCGTCGTCGCCACCCGTCGCCTGACCCGCCTCGACCCGACCGCCACCGCCCTGGCCATGTCGCTGGCCTTCTGCGGCTACGTGGCCATCTCGCTGGCCGTCAAGGCCACCGGGCTGGCCGACCTCCGGCTCCGCAGCGGCCGCTTCACCCTGCTGTCACTCGAAGCCAACCAGTTCAGCCGGATGGCGACGTTGGCGGCGCTCGCCGGCCTCTACCTGCTGGCAGAGAGCAAATGGCGCCCAGCCCAACTGCTGGGCGCGCTCACCTTCCTGGGCGGGTTGGGTGGACTGGTCCTGACCGGCAGCCGGACCGGGTTCGCAGCCACGGTCGTCGCCCTCGCCGTCCTCATCGGCCTCCGCCGGAGCCGACGGGTGATCGCCGGAGTGCTCGGGCTCGGCGTCGTCGCCACGCTGCTGATCGGCCTCACCAGCATGGGCTCCGAAGGGTTGAGTCGCCTCACCGGCGGATCGTCGACCACGGCAGGCTCGGTGGCGACACTGACCGGTCGCACCAACGTCTGGCCGGTTGTCATCGACGTCATCCGCCAGAACCCACTGGCCGGTTTCGGCCTCGGCACCGACACTCAACTGCTCAGTCCGCAGAGTTACCGGGTGGGTTTCGTTGCCGAACACGCCCACAGTCTTGCGCTCCACATCACGCTCACCACCGGGCTCATCGGGCTCGGCCTCTTCGCCGCGGCGCTCGTCTCAGCGCTGCGACGGGTGTCGCCAACCGAACGGCCATTGGTACTGGCCCTCCTCTCCTATGTCGTGGTCGCCGGCGTTTCCGAAGCAATTCTGCGCAATCCCGACATTGCCCTGGTCGGCCTGACCTTCGCGCTGACCCTGGCCGAGCGAGACCACCGGGCCGAGCCACACCTGCGGCGCCCACGACGCTCGACCCTCCGGCAACAGACCGATGATCGGCCCCGACCAAGCGTCTCGGTGTGAGCGACCTGCCATCGGACCCCGCGGCCAAGGGTCAAGCGAAACGTTCCGATGCCGATAGTGAGGACGTGACCGCCACCCACCTCGACGAGCCGGCAGCCGGCGGCGACGACTCGACGACCGGCGGCAACGAACCGACAGCCGGCGGCGACGAGCACCGCAACATGAAACGCCACGTCATCCGGGGAATCCTCCTGGTTGGCGTGGCCAGCGTCTTCATGCGGGGCGGCGGACTGATCGCCCAGGTCTTCGCCGGGAGGCTGCTGTCCAGCGAGGACTTCGGTCTGTTCGCCATCACGCTCGGCTTCACCACCCTGTCGGTCGCCTCGCTCAGCGCGCTGCGGCCGCTGTTCATCGAACGACTCACCGCGGGCCAGGACGTCGAAGGCCTGTGGCGGCTCATGCTGGTCGTCATGATCGGGCTGAGCGCGGCCATGGCCGCCCTGGCCCAACCCCTGGCCCTGGCCCTGGGCCAGCCCGGGGCCCGCAATGTGCTCCTCGCCATGGCACCAACGCTGCCCCTGCAGTTCGCCCAGGTGATCGGTATCGCCCGGTTGGCTGCCGGACTGCGCTTCAGCGAATCGTCCAAGATCCTCACCATCGCAGCACTGGTTCGGCACGGATCGCTGATCGTGTTCGCATTGGCCGGCTTCGGGGTCTACTCCCTGGTCCTGCCCCTGTATGTGGAAGCCGTGACCCAAGGTGCCCTGCTGTGGCGAGCCAGCGGCCGACCGCCCGCCCTTCGGGGCGAGATCGCCGGAGTCTTCCGCCAGTACGGGTCATCGTTGCGCTGGTTGCTACTGTCGGCGGTGGCGTTGGCGGCATCACTCAACGGCGACTACCTGGCCATCAGCCCGTTCGAAACCGCGCAACTGGTCGGATACTACTTCTTCGGCTATCAGCTCTCGGCTGCCCTCACCCAGCCCTTCACCATGGCTGCCACCAACGTGCTGGTGCCGTCCTTCGCCACCGTCAAGGACCGGAGCAAGCTCCAATCGTCCTACCTCGATGCCATCTCCGTCCTGTTGCTGATCACCGGCATGGCCTTCGGTGGTCTTGCCCTGGTCGGCGGGCCGCTGATCGACGCCGTCTGGTCGGGGAAGTGGAACGACTCGATCATCGCCATGGTCCTGATCAGCGCCGGGACACCCTTCCGGATCCTCCAGCCGACCTGCTACTCGCTGGTGCAGTCACTGGGTCGATGGGACAGCTACGCCCGCCTGGTGACCTTCAACGCCACCTTCGCCGTGGGCGGGGCCGTCATCGGGGCGCTGCTGGGCGGCCTGTTCGAGATCGCCCTGATGGTGGGGTTGGCCGGCTTCTTCGTCGGGGTCGTCGTTGCCGTCATCGCCGGGCGACACATCGGAATCGCCGCCGGCACGACCATGCTCCGCCTCCTCCGGGGGGCGCTGCCCCCCACCGTCGGTCTCGGCTTCGCCTTCGGTCTGTTCCCCGAACTGTTGTCGACACCGGCAGACACCATGCTCCGGGTCGCGGTGTTCGCCGTCGCCAGTCTTCCCCTCACATTCCTGCTCTTTCGGTCATCGTTGACCGAGATCGTTGCTAGTGTCCGGAGAACGTGAGGGACGGCCGAAGTTGGCCGAACACAGGAAGCATCCGTGAACCAAGAGGAACCGACGCCCCCCGACAACGCTGCCCCGGCAGTGGACCAGGCAGAACCGACAGCACCGGCCGAACCGACAGCCCCGCTGGTCACGATCGGCGTGCCGGTCTACAACGGCGAGGACTACCTGGCCGCCACGCTCGATTCCATCCTCGCTCAGCGCCACACCAACCTCGAGATCCTGATCGCCGACAACTGCTCGACCGACTCGACCCGCGACATCATCGCCGACTACGCGGCTCGCGATGATCGGATCCGACCGCTCTTCAACGAGATCAACGTCGGTGCCGCCGGCAACTACAACCTCGTCCTCGGCGCCGCCACCGCCGACTACTTCGCCTGGCTCTCGGCCGACGACCTGATCGAGCCGACCTACGTGTCGATAGCCGTCGACATCCTCGAATCACGGCCCGAGGTCGTCGGCGTCTACAGCCATGCCGGCCGAATCGACGCCGAGGGCGAACGGGTCGGCGACTACCACACTGCCATGGCCTCGCTGCGGCTCGACGACCCCGATGCCGGCGTCCGGTTCCAGAGTGCCGTGTTGGGCTTTCCCGCCATCGTGCTCTTCGGGGTGATGCGGCGTGCCACCATGCTGGACACCCCGGGCCACGGCGCCTTCATCGGCGGAGATCGCGTCTTCGTCTCGGAGATCGCCTTGAAGGGCCGCCTGGCCCGCCTCGACGAAGAGCTGTTCCAACGCCGAGTCCACGCCGCCGCCTACTCTTCGCTGCTCGACACCGCGGCCAAAGCCAAGTGGTTCGGCGGAGAGGACGCCGAGGCCGGAGCTCCCAACATCGAGCGGATCAAGCAACACCTGCAGGCGCTGCGCCGCTCGTCACCCGGATTCCGGGCAACGGCGCGTGGCTACTTCACCCTCGTCGTGCGGTTCCCGCTGGTCCTGGGCCAAGCTCAGGCCGTCACGTTGCTGCAACGCTTCCTCCGCCGATCGGGCCGGGAACTCGACCGCGGCCGCTGGGCCAGCTGACCTTCAGCTGGATCGAGGACCCGCGGGCCGAGGCCGCTTCTCGGGCGTGACCGCATCGCCGGGCTCGGGTCGAGCAGCAGTTCGGGACTGGTCGTGGGCACTGGCCGACGACGAGGGGCGAGCCGGTGAGGCCGAGGCCGGCCTACCACCATTGGCCGGACCACCATTGGCCGGACCACCATTGGCCGGACCACCCTGCTGCGGGGCCAGGGCCTGCGGCGGGGCCAGGGCCTGCTGCGGGGCCAGGGCCTGCTGCGGGGCCAGAGCCTGCGGCGGACCGCTGGGACCGCCGGCCAGGGTCGAGGCAACACGAGCCGGAGCCATCTGAGGGACCGGTGTGGGATGCCCGGTGCCGGCCACAGCCCGACCTCGTTCGCTCTCGCCATAGTACGCGCTCGTCTCCGGCTTCACGCCGACCAGCACCAAGGCGATCGACGAAGCTCCGGCCTTGCGCAGGTTCTGGATCGCCGTCGTCAGATCGGAACGGCTCGAGCTGCCCATTCGAACCATCACGATGGTCAGGTCCGACGCTCCGGCAAGAGCCCGAGCATCCGAGACCGGCAACACCGGGGCGGCGTCGACAACCGTGATCGCCTCCTCGGAGATCTTCTTGATCCGCTGCACGAGCTTGGAGGACCCCATGAAGTCGGCCGGGTTCCCGTGATGAGTTCCGGCCGGGATCATCGAGAAGCTCCCCTCGTTCTCGTCGAAGTTCACCTCGACCGAGCTGAGCGGACGATTGTCCATGACCAGGTCGGTCAGGCCCGGCGCCAGATCGACACCGAAGTGCTGGTGGGCAACCGGACGGCGAAGATCGCCGTCGATCAGCACCACCTTGTCATGCAGCCCGGCCAGGGCCCACGCGAAGTTGGTGGTGAAGGTCGTCTTGCCCTCCGACGGTTGTGAACTGGTCACCACGACCAGTCGCACTCCCTGTTCCATCGTCATGAACTTCAACGAGGAACGAACCTGGTAGACGGCTTCGGCGAAATTCGAGTTCGGTTGGGCCAGCACAGTGAGCTCCCGACGCTTGCGCACCGAACTCTCGTAAGGAATGGTTCCCAGCACGGGCAGATCGGGGAAGGCTCGCTCGACCTCTTCGGGCTCCCGCAGACGATCGTTCATGTTCTCGAGCGTCACGGCCAGCATCAGGCCGAGGATCAAACCGACCAGTTCGCCCACGATCAACGCCCGAACACCGGCGTTCGGCAACGGATCCGCATCGGGAACCGCAACCGACGAGACCTGGGCGGTGCCCGAACGGGCCAGGCTCTGGCTGATCCGAAGGCTGGACAGCTGCTCGATCAGGGTCGTCTCCTGATTGTCGAGTGAGGTCAGCAGCGGGCTCAGCTGCGACTCCAGGGTCACCCGCTGGACATCCAGCCGCTGGGCCGTGGCGCTCTCGGGATCGGCCCCGGCCAGCTCGACCAACACCGAGTCGAGTTCGACCCGGGTCGAGACTCGTTCCGCCCGCAATTCGGTCAGGTTCTGTTCGAGCAGGGTGATGGTTTCCTCGTAGCCGACAACCGCCGACTGACGGCGCTGCTCGACGTAGATGCTGGCGTACAGATTGGCCAGATCGGCGGCCCCCTGAGGACTCGATTCCCGAGCAGTGAACAACAGCAGATCCGCTTCGGAATCGGCCTCGACCGATACGTCCAGATCATCGACGTTGTCCGGCGCAGCATCACCCAGTCGGCTCATCAGCTCGCCCAGCACCGTGTCGCCCTTGGCGAACTTGATCTCGTTCGGCATGAAGTTGGCGTCGTTGACCCGGTCCATGCTCGAGGTGTCGAAGGAATCCTGGGCTGCCGTGGTACCGACCAACACCTGGGCATCAGCCTCGTAGACGTCGGCGCCCCGGCCCAGCGCCAGCCACGCCAGCAGTCCGATCACCACCATCGGCGCAACGACCGCCCACGGATGGAAGCGGGCCGCTTGGATGTAGTCGGAAATGCTGAGGTCGCTGCTGCGCCTACGGTCGGCCATGTGAAGCCCTCCACTGACGTGTCGTCGGAAACGATCCGGCGACACCGGTTTGTACGTATGGGTCGACGAGCGGATGGGGCTCGATCAACGGGTCGAAAAGTTCGTGCTGGCGTTTCTCATCGGCCAACTCGTGACGAAATGCAGCAAATGTGGCGAACAATGCAATCACGAGCACTCGGTTGCCGTTCATGTCGGAGCTGAACATGGCGGTGACGAACCAGAAGACCAGCAGAGCGAAGTGCTGCGGCCCCACCCGCTCCATCTCGAACCACAGCTTGCGAAGCACCATCACGAAGAAGAGCAGGAAACAGATCCCGGCGATCACCCCCGCCTCCATGGCGAGTTCCAGCAGGAAGTTGTGGGGATACTCGGCCGCGGCGCCGATCTTGCCCTCTGCGGAGTACTGCCCCCAGCCGATGCCCTCGGGCCACACCTTGATGGCGTCGATTGCCTGGCCCCACAGGAAGCTACGCGAACCAGTGCCGCCCTCGTCGCCACCGGCCAGGATCCGATCGCCCGACTCGGCCAGTACCAGGTTGCCGACCCCGACGATCAATGCCACCCCGGCCACGACCGCGCCGACCAGCATCTTGCCTCGCAACGCCCGGAACCCAAGACCAGTGAGACCGAGCGCGATCAACAGGGCCAGCAACGGCCCCCGGGACGCTGCACTCAACAGAACGGCGAGGCTCATCAGCACCAGCGCAGCACGCCCCAGCCCCGTGATCCGCCGGACGCGACCGAACAAGGTCCACAACACGACCGTTCCTGCCAGGCGGCCGGCCGCGATCGGGTTGAGCAGGCTGTCCACGTCCGACCCTCGGGCCCCGATGTCGACACCCGAGACCAGATCGACGAATGCGACCAGCACGCCGAACACGGCCAGGCCGTACACCCCCCGCCAGAACGAGTTGAGATCTTGGGGGGCTCGGGCCAGGAACGAAACGCTGAGCAACAGCGGGAGAACGATGGTGAACATGGCCGACACCTTGTCGGTCGCGTACTCATGGGACCCGGCGAACAAGAAGCCGGGCGAGGCAATGACGAAGGCAGCCAGCACGGCCAACAGTCCGCTGCCGCCACCGTTGCGGCCCGGCAACAACATCAGGAACAACAGCGCCGTGATGCCCAAGGCCAACGTCGGCAGAGCCGACAGCGGCCCCAGCAGTCCGAGACCGAGTCCGACGTGACCGGAGATGGTCACGACGCCGGCGAAGAACAGGCCGAGCGGACGCAGCGCGACGCCCGACGTGATCCGCTTCCTGCCGGTCGTGGACGCCGGTTCGTCGTCCCAGCTCGGCGAATCACTCACCTCGAGCCCCGGCAACGGGGCGGCCGCCGAGACGCTCACGCCGTCGACTCCACGTCGTCGCCGGAACGGGGTGCGTTGTACTGTCCGGTGAACTCCCAGGTCTCCAGACCACGGCGATGCCGAGCCATGGTCTCCTCGTCATCGAAACGTGACCGGATGACCTTTGCCGGCACTCCCGCCACGATCATTCCCTCCGGGACATCCCTGGTCACCACGCTGCCGGCGGCCACGACGCAGTAGTCGCCGATGGAAACCCCGACCATGACCTTTGCCCCGTGGCCGATCCAACAATCCTCGCCAATGGTGGTGGCGGGAAGCGGGTCGCGGCCGGCGAACTGCATCGGGACACCGATGTCGTCCATTCGATGATCAGCCCCGACGACGGCGACCGATCCGGCCAGCATCGTCCAACGGCCGATCCGAACCCCCGCCTCGATCGTGCAGTTCGGCCCGACGAAGACGTGCTCGTCAGCCACCAGATCAGGGGCGATGATGCCTCCCGGCGCCAGAAACGCCGTCTCGTGGACCTTCGACGTCCGATATCGGGCGCGATTGACCGCTGCTCGCGCGGATCGAATCCGGGCATAGAGCGAACCAGAACGGCTCAAACCGGAAAAGGGCATTGGACGGAGACTATTCGTTGGAGGTATGCGGAGGGGGCCAAGGACGCAGAATGTCGCTCCCGGCTGGGTAGTTCGACCTGGTCGACGAAGGATGCACGATCGTCGGCCACTGTTCTCGTCGGACGGTTTTCCCGATCACTGAAGACTTCATCACTGAAGCCTCCGACAATTTGGCCGATCATGGACAGGTATGACGGCAACCCCTTCCTCGACCCCGGCCGAAGGTCCCACCCCTCGGGTGGCCGTGGTCTACCACTTCCTCCCCAACTACCGGCAGGGCGTCTTCGATGCTCTGGCCGCGGCCGACGGATGGGACGTCACGTTCATCACCGGGCACTCGCGGCCCGGCCAGGAAGGCGTGCCCGAGGCCACCGGCCTCGATCCTGTCGAGGTGACCAACCGGTGGCTGGCCGGTCGATTCCTGTGGCAACAGGGGCTGCTGTCCCACGTGCGACGGGAGCGCTACGACGCCGTCATCTTCCTCGGCAACTGGATGTGGGCCAGCAACTGGCTGACCTCGATCCTGCTGCGACGCCGCAACGCCCCCGTCCTGTACTGGACCCACGGCTGGATCGAGACCGAGCCCGGCCTGCAGGGCAAGCTCCGCCGCCGCTTCTACCGCCTGGCCGACGCGCTGCTGCTGTACGGGCATCGGGCAGCCGACATCGGGCGGCAGTACGGATGGCACGACGACGAACTCGTCGTCATCGGCAACTCATTGCCCATGCCCACGCCCGACCCGTCGATCCAGCCCTGGACGCCGACCGCGCTGTCGGACCCTGCGCTGCCCCTGGCCGTCTGGATCTCCCGTCTGATTCCCGAGAAGAAGCCCGACATGGTCATCGACGCCGTGGCCGAGGCCGAACGCCGAGGCACACCGGTGAACTGCGTGTTCATCGGAGGAGGCGACGACGATCAGTCTCTTCGACGCCGGGCCGACCAGAAGGCACCAGGTCGCATCGAGTTCCTCGGACCGGTCCACGACGAGCGGATGCTCGCTGCGGTGTTCGCGACCGCAGCAGTGACCGTCGTGCCCGACTACGGCGGGTTGTCGATTCCCCACTCGCTCATTCACGGCGTCCCCGTCGTGGCGAACGACGACCCGACCGCCAATGGCCCCGACTACGAATACCTCTACCCCGAAACCAACGGCTCGGTCTTCCCCAAGGGCGACCTGGCCGGGTTCGTCGACCAGATCCTTCGCTGGACCCACCACGAGCCGGTCGACGACGAGCACAAGGCGGCCATCGAGAAACAGGCCCGAGTCGATGCCTCGCCCGAACTTGGTGCGCAGCGCATCCTCGACACCGTGGAGCGATTGCTCCGAGCCAAGCGGACGGTCCGCTAGGCACACCGACTCCCCGCGTTGTAACGGACCGATGGGTCTGAAACGCTTGTCACTGCTCGCGATCGCCGGCGGAACGGACATCTCTCGTGGCCACGCGCCAACCAACCACCTACGACCCACCTTCTCTTCGTGCCCTGGCCGCGATGTTGCTCGCGCTGTGTCTCGGCCTCTCGGCCTGTACCTCGGCAAGCGACGGCCCTGCCCCGTCCACCACCAGCGACGGTGCCGACGAGAACGTCGACGAGAGCGTCGACGATGCCGATCCCACCACCGACGACGGTGCTGACCAGACACCCCCGACAACGGCGACCCCCGCCATCGTGGACAACAGCGGAGCTTCCGGCTATTCGAACGAGAGCTCGGACTATCTCGGGAATCCCATCTGGGCCACCGGGCCCGGCAACGTGCCGGTCTCGAGCGAGAACGAGGTCGCCGTCCGGTTCACGGCACGAACGAGCGGCCTGGTCGAAGCAGCATCGTTCATCATCAAATTCGACGACGAACGCCCCGGATACCAGGGGGGCACCTGCGGTCAACTTCTCGTCACCTTGCGCCCCGACGACGACGGCGCCCCGTCCGACGACGTCCTGGGGTCGATGCTCTTCGAGGATCCGTGCGGTGGGGAACGCGGCATCGGATGGCTGACCGACCAGGCCTGGGTCGAACCGGTGGCGGTGACCGGAGGCGAGACCTACCACCTGGTGTTCAGCAACACCGATCCGGACCCGGCGAATTTCGTGTCCGTCAACATGCTGTACCGGCCCGACGAGGACGCCGAACCGCTGCGGGTGTCGACCGGCGACGGTGTCCTGGCCGTTCTGGCCCGGGGATCGGAGTTCTGGAGCGGCAACGCGGCCGGGCAATGGGGACGCAGTGACGTACTCGCCGACCACTACCCCACCTTCGAGCTGCACTATCTCGAAGATCCGGACCAGGGCAACGGCACCAGCCAGGGCGTCTCCTACGTCGGAGCCCGCTGGGGGTCCGAGGTGATCCTCGCCCCCGACAATCCGACCCACGTCCGCCAGGTGTTCCCACTCGAACGAACCACCACCGTCACCTCGTTGCGATTCCGTGGCGTCGAAGCATCGGACGATGCCGCCGTCCGGGCCACGGTTGCCACCTCCGAGGGGACCGTGCTCTACACCGGCGACCTGATACGAGCAGCCGGCGATGCCTGGTTCGGAGGTCCGCTGCCCCTTCCCATCGAGCTGACGGGCGGCGTCACCTACACGGTCGAGATCGAGGCCACGGCCGGAACCGTCGAAGTTCGGCCTCTGTACCAGGCCCAGCACGACGACTGGAACAGCACGGACCAATCGGACTGGCGTGGCTCGTTCGTTGAAGTCGGGGCCGGCGACGTCTGGGAAGGCTACGTCAGCCAGATCCCCCACGACCTTTCCCTCTACTTCGACATCGAGTCCCAGATCGAGTCCCAGGACGAGACGGCCGCCGACAACGAACCAGGTGACGCCGCACCCACCGCCACGGTTGCCATCTACGGCGATTCGCTCCTGGGCGAGCCGACCTTCGATCAGCCGCTGGCGGCGGCCCTGGACGCCCGCAACATCGAGATCGTGGGCAAGGACAACGATCCCGGTCGGGACATCACACGGCTCGTCCAGGCCCTGGCCGACCAACCAATGCTGGCCGACGTGTACCTCATCAACATCGGCATCAACGGCGGCGACTCCGAAGCTGCCTTCGAAGCAAAGGCACGGGAGGCCGTCCAGCTGATCGAACAGATCAACCCCGACGCCCAGGTACTGTGGACGAGCACGCACGCCCTCGAGTCGCTGGCGGCACCGTTCGTGCTCGAGCGGGTCGCCCCCCACAACGCAGCGCTCGACACCTTGGCGGCCGAAGGACTCCTGGTCGTGATCCCCTGGTTCGAGGTGGCATCCGCCAACCCCCAGATCTACGGCAGCGACGGTGTGCACTTCTTCGGCAACGAACAGCTCTATGCCCTCACCATGGTCGAGGGCATCGACCGGCTGCTGGCCGAACGCTAATCGTCGAGCGGGATGTCGGCGAAGACCGCGTCGTTGAAGCTGGCACCGTTCCAGGTGTAGTCGACCGGGATGTACCGACCGCTCGGGAACAACTCGTAGGCCGTCATGGCCCCGGCCTCCAGCTCGATGTGGGCCCGGATCGTGACCGAAGTTCCCTCCGGTATGGGCTCGAGTCTCGTGACCAGGACGGCCAGCGGGCCATCCTTGCCGAAGACTTCGATCGGTCGGTCGGGATCGTCCAGCATCAGCGACGTCGTGCCCGACGGAGCCAAGATCATCAACCGACCCAGATACGAAGCCGGCGTCGGCATCCCGATGGTCTCCCAGTAATAGCCGGTCACACCGGTCGGCAGCGTCGGCGGCGCGTCGTTGGAGATCGTCACCGCCAACTCGATCGATCTCGTCCCCGACGTCGCACCCGGCCCCTCGGTGACCTCGACGTCGACATCGACGAAGGGATCGAGCTTGTTGACGCCGATGTTCAGCAACGACACGCCGACCTCGTTGCCGTCCATGACCCCGGCCACGCCGAGAGCTTCCCACATCGCCTGTTCTTCGGGGACCGACGAGTAAGCCAGTACATGACGGCCCCGAGCCACGGGGCGGAAGGCCTCGATCAGCGCCAACGGGTCGAACTCCCCGTTGGCCAGGGCATCGACGGTCGCGGCCGCGATGCCGGCCAGGCGATCCCGCCGAGCCAACTGCCCCTCGGAAAGTGTGCTGAGGTTGGACAGATCCACCTCGTCGCCGGTCAGGAACTCGTCGTACTGATCGACGAAGATGTAGCGCAGCACGTTGTCGGCATCGAAGGTCTCGCCTTCGACCTCGACCGGCCCCACGACGGTCAGCATGGCCTTCAGCGCGACCGGGTCGAGCACCAGCGAGCCACCCAACGAGCGGTCCGCCACCGCCTCGTACAACACCAGCGACTGGGGACCGCCGAAGGCATCGAAGCGAGGCGACAACATCAGCTTCTTGAAATCGTTGGTCGGGGCCAGGAAGCCCCACAACGTTGCGACATCGGCGTCGACGGACGGCAGGCCACTCGGAACGTCGACGTCCTCCAAGGTGACGAAGGACTCGACCGTGAAGTCCCCGTTCTCCAACTCCATGGTGCCGATGCTGAGCGGGGTGCCGGCCCCGACCTGCATCTCGTTGATGTTGGCGGCCATGGTCAGGTAGGACGAACGCTCGAGGAACGATCGGAGGCCGGTGACGACGATCTCGGCATCCCGAGCCTGGTCCCGCAGGTCCCCGAGTTGCACCTCGGCGTCACCACGAGCGGTCGCCAACACGCCGAACAGATTGTTCCGCGGCCCGAGGTCGGGATCGGCCAAGGTCTCGTTCAGCGTGGCCAGCCCCGTCTCGAGTCGGCGGAGCACGGCGACTCGTTCGGTCTCGGGCGCTCGTTGCAGTTCGGCGGCCTCTCCCACCACGGCCGTGGTCTGAGCCACCACATCGTCGGCCACCGTCGCGATGGCCCGGGCCACCGCGACCTGACGCCCGACCACGGGAACCGGCCGCAACGGCCACAGCAACGGTGACCGCAACTTCGACGAGCCGCTGGCCACCGGTCGACCAGCCTCGACCAGCTGGAGTTCGAGCTGATCGAGATCGGCCGAGAGCGGATCGACCGACGCCAGGGAGATGAGCGCATCCCGCCCGGCAAGCACATCGCTGCTGGCCGACCACAGCAAGAACGACGCCAGCCCCAGATACGCCACAACCGCTCCCGCCACCCACGTGATCCAGCGTCGGCGCGACCAGCGTCGACCCCGACCGGGGCGAACCAGCTCCTCCAATTCCTCGTCGCTCAGAGAGTCCGCCATCACCGCGATCGTAGGTCGACTCGACCGAAGCTCCAGCGACCACCCCTCAAAACCCGAAGGATCCGGGCCATGGGCCCGGATCCTGGAGAACGGAAGAACTGAGGAGGAAGGACCGACGGCCCAGCCGATCAGGCTTCGACGGTCGCCTTGCGTGAGCGGGCCACCATCAGACCACCGCCGGCCACCATCAAGGCTCCGGCCATCGCGAAGGTTGCCGTCTCGGTGCCGGTCACGGGCAGTTGACCGTTGCCGCTGGGCGCCAGGGCCTTGGGTGCGGCGATCTGCGGGCTCGGATCGAGGGTCACGGGCTTGACGTCGACCGAACATGCAGGGTCGGCAACGGCCGGTGTCGAGAACTCACAATCGGCAGCCGACGCAGGTCCGCCGGTCAACGCAACGGTGAGAAACGATGCTGCAACGAGAAGCTTCTTCATGGGAGTGTCCTTTGACGGCTTGCTCGGCCGAGTCGGCTGACCTGAACGATCATAGATCTCGGTGAGTTGGGAGTGGTGGTTCGCTCACAAGTATGAGTGACCAGACGACCACGGTCTGTAGGTGAACCTAGCCGAACATGGGCCCCCGGGACCGCACCGAACTGGGCGAAAACACCCAGCCCGACGACATCGGGCCCCTCAGACGACGGTGTAGTCGACCAACCGGGCCCACGGAGCGTCGCGCAGCGCCTCACCGGCCTCCCGTTCGGCCTCGCCGGTACTGGCCGCGCCCGGGTGGGTCATCACCTCGACCACGCCCGACATCGAACGGACCTCGTCGATCCCGGTCCGACCGAGATAGGCCAGATCGACGAACTGATCCGGGGTGGAGAAGCCGAAGAGATACCGCTGGGCGTCTCGGGCCCGAGCCCGGACGAACTGCTGCCTGGCCCCGCCGATCTCACTGTTCGAAAGGGGCCCACGAACCCGACGGATCCCCGTCGTCTTCCGGAGGTTGCGGTACACCCGCATCATCCACGGAATGTGATGATCATGATGGTGGCTGTCGAGGTGGCTGATCGGGACACCCAATCGACGGACCGCCTCGATCTGGGCCAACAACTCGATCTCGACCGCCCGCCGCAACGAGGCGGTCGGCTTGACCGAACGCACCACCGAATCGAATGAGCCGTCGGGCTTCAACAGCGGCTGCAGCCCGACGGCGTCGGTCAGTGGCTCGAACTGACTGAGGTTGCAGTGCACACCGATGCTCACCCCCAGCGCATGGAGTTCCTGGGCCGCGGCCGGATCCTGACACGGCGCGGCACCCATGGCCGACACCGAGGTCACGATGCCGGCTCGAGCCCATTCGATCATGGCTTCGTTCACCTCGGCACTGATCCCGAGATCATCGGCATTGACGATGACCTGCACGGCTGGTTCAGACGACATGGCAGTTGACTCCTCCGACGATCATGAACGTGACTGCCCGATTGCCGATCGGTGCATGGGCGGCGGGCCGAGGACCTCGGCGTGGGACCAACCACCCGGCGGCCGATCGGCCA
>ERZ888423.2298-NODE-2298-length-14524-cov-7.775175_pt1 | contig 14524 bp, 13 predicted proteins | sample MGYA00520523_ERZ888423 | MGnify/ENA primary metagenome ERZ888423 (study PRJEB32303, sample SAMEA104408611) | aquatic metagenome | biome: Brackish water; feature: Pelagic; material: water | place: Baltic Sea | collected 2014-06-08T10:24:00 | depth 30,27 m ...
ACATGCCTTCGCGAAACTCACTCATCACTTTCATTAACTGAAAGCGGGCCCACGCGGCCTCGGTGACTCGGCCGAAGTAGCCAGTCAGCAATTTTTTCTCGTCAGAGCGATCGAGTTCAGCATTCACGCTCAGGTTGGCTAGATCAAAAAACGGGTCGTTGTTTCCGGCGTACTCGTAATCAAGGAGCCAGACCCGATCCTCTTCGAACAACACGTTTCCCGGCAGCAAGTCGTTATGACAGGCCACCATCTGGGCCGGATGCGTTGCCAACGCTGTTTCTATACGGTGACTCTGCAGATGTAAGCGGTCATAGGCGGCTGGGACGGTTCCACCCTCGTTCAACGCATCTTGCGCATGGCGTTCGACGACTCGGTGAATCATAAAATCTGCGCCCACCGGCCCGCTCTCGTGCAAGGTGCGCATGGCAGTGATCACCTCGTCTAGACGACTGATAAATGCGTCGCCGCTCAGGTGACGGCCGGCAACGTAGCGGATGACTTGGGTGCCCGCATCTGGCAGTTCACCAAGAACTTCAGGGCCGATGCCAAGTTCGCCAGCGCGGCGGGCTACTTCGGCCTCATGGAGACGATTGATACCTAGCAATTCGGTGCGTTCGCCTGGGATGCGCACCACGAACTCTTGGCCGTCAACCCCAACCAGAAAGTTGCGGTTGGTCATGCCGCCGTCAAGTACCCCGATGCTCAACTCTGCGTCTGCCCATCCAGGGAAGCGACGAATGGCATCTTCAACGGCAGTATTCATCGGCTCCTCCTCATGCGAGGATCTTCAGACAATGAGTGGGCGCGGAGGGAATCGAACCCCCGACACCCTGGATGTAAACCAGGTGCTCTAACCAACTGAGCTACGCGCCCTCATTCCTCAGCTTACCCGGTGGCCCACGCAGCACATATCTTGAGGTTCCCAAACGGGTCAGTTCGGAAGGTTCGCAGCAGAGATATCTAGAGCACCGCTTCTGCCGAGCGCACGCAGTGCTGCCACTGTCTCTATTTGCATCTCGGGTAACTCGCTCAATTTGAACCACTCGGCGCGTTCAATCTCTGGAGAGGACGGACGAACCTGTTCGATGAAGGCGGGCTCGAACGCTTGCGCTAAGTACACAACGTCCACACGGTGTGGAATGGGTTCGACTACCACCGCCGCTTCGCTGATGAGGCGAATCTTAAGATTGACCTCTTCCTTGGTTTCGCGCACTGCCGCGTCCTGAGGAAGTTCATGCCGCTTTGCAAGACCACCCGGGGTTCCCCAACGCTTGCCGTAGCTCTGCTTCACCAAAAGAATCTGGCCGTCTTCTCGTTGCACAATGCAGATTGCACCGACGGTGTACTTGGGCGATCCGAGTCGCACCAGAATTCTTCGCACGCGGCGCGGCAGGGCGCCAAAGATTCGTAGCAGAATCAGGTGGATGCGCAACTTCATCTTGGCCTCACAGAATCACCCTAGATACCGTCACCAGCTACCCAGCGTCTGACGCCTGACAAACAAGGTTTCAAAAAGTTCTTCGGTGCCGGCAGCGACAGGGGTTCGCCTTGCCGCTGGGTCAAGAATGACGAGTTCCCGGCCCTGAGCGTCTGCAATATGTGCGCCAACCTCTTGCAATACCAGCAATGCTCCCATGTAATCCCATGGGCCTAGCTTGCTATCAGTGCAGTCAATTGAACCATCGAGTGTTCCATCGGCAACGCTGCACAAGTCAAGTGCAGTCGCCCCCAGGGACCTGTATTGCCGCCAGTGCAAATGCTTTGGGCTGTACCCATTCAGCACCAGCATGGCAGCTTCGATTTCGGTAATCACCGAGGGCGAAATGGCCACACCGTCTCGGGTTGCGCCTTGGCCACGAACCGCCTGATAACGCCTACCGGTTGCCAGGTTCACCACCAGTGAAGCCCGCATCTCGCCTGCCTCAACTGCACACAGGCTGATTGCATACCAAGGAATCCCACGACTTGCATTCGTCGATCCATCAACTGGGTCAACCACCACAATCATGTCGTTGGCGCGATCCTCAAGGCCAGACTCCTCGGACAAGATCCCGACTCCCGCAGCGCGCAACACAGTGAGTGCAGCCTCGTCGGCCACAAGGTCAATTCGATACTGGCCTCGGCGGTCAGTTCGATCACGCCAAGAGCTTCCCGCCTGCGCAGCGTCGTTCTGCAGCACCTGTGTAACTGCTAGCGCCGTGTCATCTAACAGTGCGAGCAAGGCATCATCATTCACCCTGTGAGGCTACCGGTGCAGAGTAGATCACCACGTCAAACTAGCTAGAAACAGTCCATGCTGGCACTCTGTACGGGTGGCCTTGCTCGATGTTTCCGGCTTTGTAGCCGACCTGAAGAACCATGCTGCTGACCATGGGTTTCATATCCATGACGAGCGGCACCTTGTCGAGACCTATTCCATGCGACAGGCATGGGAAGTAGACCTGCATCCAGAAGAAGCCTGCGGCGGCCCAGTCGAGTTCCATCTGACGCTAGAGATCGACCCCCGAACGATGCTCGCTTTCGAGGACCAGGTTCAAGAATTACCAGAGGATGAACCCCCCGAAGATCAGTTCAACCTTCCACTGACCTTTACGTGGTCGTTGCCACCACTTCCCCGCTGCCCCGACTTGTTGCTGCTCGCTACAGAGATTGCCGGAATCGGCGGGCCCGACCTTCCAGTTGAGGTGTCCGCAGTGGACTCGTTCGCCTCGGTGACAGACCCATCGGAGCGCCGACTTACCGTCGTTGCTCGCGTGCTCGTCAGCTTGTCGCAGGTGTACCTCGGCGAGGAACAACTCTGCGACACCCTTGAGCAGTGTCTTGCTGTCAGCAACTTCTTGCTGGAGTCGGCACCCATCTGGCTCGACGATCAAGGCTAGGTGGGTGCTACAAGAGTTGTTGTGGGCCGGGTGGGGATCGAACCCACGACCGAGCGATTATGAGTCGCCTGCTCTAACCGACTGAGCTACCGGCCCTCGGCAGAGGATCGTAGCCACATTTGGTCTCAGGAATCGACTGCTGCTCCTGCGGGCAGTCGCTGAGCAAGCTCTTCTTGCAGTGTTGCGAGCGTTGCAGCCCACCACTTTGGCTCGACAACCGTCTTACCTGGGATGCTCGACAAGAACTGATCAATTTCGATCAGCAGAAGTGGCTCATCGGCAAGTTCCGAGCGCAGGTCCAACAGGTCATCAACAATCAATGACTTGCGGACGAGGCCATCGTGCACCTCATTAGCCCACTCATCGAGCATTGCGAGAGCAACCGAACCCTGAGGGGAACCCTCGACGGATGTAGATCCAATTTGATCGATCATGATGACTGCCTCTCTGTAGAAATAGCTGGCTAAAGAAACTGACTTGCTTGTGAAAGCAGCCGATGCGGGTTACACAGCGAAACTCGCAGCGGCATAGTCAACACTTCTTATGTTACGGGGTTCTGAGCCGTTGGTGTCATCAGTTTCCGACAAACAGGTAGAACGACTCAGGAATGCCGATTTCCTTCATGACGCGACGAAACCCCTGCCGAAACAGGGGCTTCGAGTGCTCCGGGGGTGAGGCTCGAACTCACGACCCGCTGATTAACAGTCAGCTGCTCTGCCAGCTGAGCTACCCCGGAAGGGTGCCGACGACCTTGGTCGCCTTCAATAGCAGTGGGACTTTAGCAGTCCCCGAGGAACCTCCAACATCTGAGCCTGTGAGGCCTTGGAATCAGTCGGCTCGGAGGTAGTCCTCTAGTTGTTGTTTGCGCTGTGGGTGTCGAAGTTTGGCAAGCGTCTTGGCCTCGATCTGTCTGATCCGTTCACGGGTAACACCGAACTGTTTACCAACCTCTTCAAGGGTTTGCGGCTGATCCCCGTCAAGACCAAATCGCAGACGAACCACATCTTTTTCTCGGTCAGACAGGTCATCGAGCGCTGTCATAATCTGCTCAGAGAGCGAATTCGCAGTAGCAACATCGGCCGGCATCACTGCCCGTTTGTCTTCGATGAAGTCAGCCATGTGGCTATCGGCCTCATCCCCAACCGGTGAGTCGAGCGACAGCGGGTCCATCGAGATGCGAAGAATCTCACGAACCTGATTGGGCTTTAGTTCTGTCTTTGCAGCGAGTTCCTCAATGGTTGGTTCACGCTCAAGCTCTTGGCTCAAGGCACGCTGATGACGATGAACTTTATTGATGGACTCGACCATGTGCACCGGAATACGAATCGTGCGGGCCTGATCGGCAATGGCCCGAGTGACTGATTGGCGGATCCACCAGGTGGCATAGGTAGAGAACTTGAACCCTTTGGTGTATTCAAACTTCTCTACTGCTCGCATCAGGCCAAGGTTGCCTTCTTGGATCAGGTCGAGAATATGCATCCCCCTGCCCAAGTAGCGCTTGGCTATTGAAACAACGAGTCTCAGATTGGCCTGAGTCAAGTCTCTCTTGGCCCGCTCACCATCTCTGATGGTCCGGCGAAGTTGGGCTTTCTCCACCGCATCGAGGGTATTGATCTCTCCGGATGCGTTCAGGTCGGCCGTGCGTTCCTCGGCCAGAACCCCCGCCTCAATCCTCATGGCAAGGGACACCTCTTCTTGAGCATTCAGAAGCGGTACTTGCCCAATCTCTCGCAGATACATTCGCACTAGGTCAGCATTCGCAGATAAATCGGATGCTGACTGTTGAGGGCCGGACTTGCCCTTCTTTCGAGTGGTTCGAACCTCACGACGGCGCAGCAGGTCACCCTCGGGCCCATCTAGTGGGTCAAGCAGTCCATGGCCATCGACTCCTGCGCCCAACTGGGCGCGGCTGCCCGCAGTGACTCTCTTCGTATCTGCTGTCAACTCCTCCGCTGGCAGGTCTGCAGCCGGGTCGACCTCATCATCAACGTCAACGCGAAGTGTGACCCCACGCGCCGCCCAAAAGGCGGTGGTTTCGTCCATGACTTCATCGGTCATCTCTACCTGCAGAGCACTCAGAGCATCGTCAAGGTGCAAAACATTGTCTTGCGCCTGAGCCCGAGTTTGCAGGTTCAGTACCTCTTCCTCGGGCACTACTAACCAAATGGACACCTAGGTCACTCCTGCTCTGTTACACGTCGTCGATCTGCTAACCACGCTAGCGACTGCGACAGGATTTCCACCTCGGCCCGAGGAGAGCGAAGTTGGTCAAGTGTCACCTTGAGCCACGCAATCGAAGCCGCATAGGCCAGAGGGTCTGGAGAACTTCGCGCCTCTGCTTCAAGTTCGCTCATGACGACCCTGCCAACTTCGGTTGCTAGCCGGCCGAGCACATCTATGGATTCCGCCTCTGAGGGCTCCACTGCTAGGCGTACGAGCAGAGCGCCCACCTCGGGTGGTGCAGATTCGACAATGAGAGCTAATGAATCTTGGGTGCCGATGAGTTCATAGGCTTGTCGGATCGTGGGATGGGTAAACAACTCTGGCTGTAAGAATGCCTGCACAAGTTCCGGGTGCTGCAATGCCAGTCTGAGCGCCTCAGTTTCTGCACCGTCTCGAACGGGTTCCGCTGGCCTAGCTACACCCCCTTCTGTGGCACCATCAAAGCCCTGCGAGCCGCCACCATTGCCGTGGTCAGGCTGCTCCTGAGGCATTGGCTCACCAGTTGACCAGCTTCCCGGTTTCGCAGTTCGATCCTTGCCCCCAGAGGGAGCCGACCTGTTCCGGCCTTGCTGAGGCTCAACCCGGGGCTGAGCCCGGACCTTTTTGAGTCGTTCGCGCAACAGACCTGCATCGACTCGACACGTATCTGCCACCTGCATGACGTATTGATCTCGGACGAGTTCGTCCGGGTGTTCTGCCACCACTGCAAGCGCAGCATCAGCGGCACGCGTGCGGGTTTCGGCACTTCGGAAATCTGCGCCCGATAAGACGCGATCCACGCGAAAGTCTAGGAATGGGCGAGCAGATGTGACTGCTTCTCGAAGCAACTCCGGGGCAGTCCGAGCAAGCTCATCAGGGTCGGAGCCATCGGGAAGCACCACGACTGCAACTTCAATATCGTGAGTTCGTTCCCAGGCATACACACGGTCCGCTGCGGCTTGGCCGGCGTCATCTGCGTCGTAGGCCAAAACCAATCGCCGGGTGAACCGCTTCAGCATCTTGACGTGTTCTTCGGTCAATGCCGTGCCGCAGGTAGCAATCGCTCGAGGTATTCCTGCGCGAGCAAAGCCAATGACATCGGTATACCCCTCACAAATCACAATCTCACCGGCGTTAACGGCATCGGCCTTGGCCCAGTTCAGACCGTAGAGCGCCTTGGACTTGTGATAAAGCTCGTTATCTCTGGAGTTCTGATATTTGGCACCTTCGGCCTCGGGCATTTTGCGGCCACCAAATCCAATGACGCGGCTGCGCTCGTCCATGATCGGGAACAGAATCCTGGCTCGAAAGAAGTCCTGCAGACGCCCGGCCTTGTTCTTCATTCCTAGGCCACTGCCCTCGAGGTCGGCCTGAGGGATTTTGAGAGCCTTGACCATCAGGTCCCAACCATCGGGCGCCCATCCGATGCGATAGTGCGCAACCTCTTCAGCAGTAAACCCCCGCCCACGAAGGTACGACCTAGCAGCTGCCGCATCGGGCGCAGTCTTTAAGCGCTCGTGGTACCAATTCGCCGCAGCTTCGGTGACCTCGAATAGCCGGGCATGGTGCTTTCGGCCCTCGCCCTCGTCGTGGTCGGTGTAGCGCAAGGTGATACCGGCCTTGTTCGCGAGCATCTCTACTGCACCGACAAAGTCCAGCCCTTCTTTTTCTCGCAAAAACGTGATCGCGTCGCCAGAGGCTTTACACCCAAAGCAGTGATACAAGCCCTCCGAGGAGTTCACCGAAAAACTTGGGGACTTCTCATTGTGGAATGGGCACAGACCAGTCCAACGCTGCCCAACCCGCTTGAGTTGGGTGTACTGCGAGATCACCGCGACAATGTCGGTCGACTCTCTTACCCTTCCGATGTCTTCATCGAGAATGCCCACAGCGCTCTCACTCTACCGGGCGTGTCAGACGGGCGAATCAGATCATGCGTTCGCGCAGGTATGAAGCCACATCAGCTAGCGGGATTCGCTCCTGCTCCATTGAGTCACGCTCCCGGACAGTCACCGCGTGGTCTTCGAGCGAGTCGAAGTCAAACGTGATGCAGTACGGGGTTCCCAACTCATCTTGGCGACGATAACGACGGCCGATGGATTGAGTCTCGTCATAATCCGTCATGAAACTGCCGCGAAGTTGTTGGGCAAGCGCTCGCGCTGGGTCTGCAAGTTCGGCCTTCTTCGACAGTGGCAGGACGGCCACCTTGTAGGGCGCAATACGGTGATGCAAGCGCAGCACCACACGAGTTTCACCCTTGACTTCTTCCTCGTCATAGGCGGCCATCAAGAAGGCCATGGCAGTTCGTGTCGCACCTGCTGCTGGCTCAATCACATGTGGCACCCACCGCTCGTTCGCAGCCTGGTCATACCACTCCAGCTTTTCGCCGGAATGCGTAGCGTGCTGAGTCAGGTCGTAGTTGCCGCGGTTGGCAATTCCTTCAAGTTCATCCCAACCCCATGGGAATAAGAACTCCACATCGGAGGTGCCTGATGAGTAATGCGACAACTCATCGTCATCGTGTGGACGTAGCCGCAGCTGGTCCTCGGGCATGCCGTGATCGAGGTACCACTGGTACCGCTCGGCACACCAGTACTCGTACCACTGTTGCGCCTCATCGGGGTGAACAAAGAACTCCATCTCCATCTGTTCGAACTCGCGAGTTCGGAACACAAAGTTTCCGGGAGTGATTTCGTTTCGGAAGGACTTGCCAACCTGCGCGATGCCGAACGGTGGGCGCACGCGAGTGGTGTCGATCACGTTCTTAAAGTTGATGAACATGCCCTGTGCAGTCTCGGGACGCAGATATGCGACTGCGCCTGCATCTTGGACAGGTCCAGCTTGAGTCTTGAACATCAAGTTGAACTCACGCGGCTCGGTGAATGACCCCCGAGTGCCGCAATTAGGGCAGACCTCGGGATCCTCGAGTTTGTCGAGCCGGTGGCGGGTATTGCATTTGGTGCAATCCACCAGCGGATCGGTGAAGTTTGCGAGGTGTCCAGAGGCCTCCCAGATCTGTGGGGGCGAGAGGATGGAGGCGTCTAACCCCACGACATCCTCTCGGAGCTGCACCATGGAACGCCACCACGCGTCTTTGACGTTGCGGAGCAGTAACACACCAATTGGCCCGTAGTCATAGGTGGACCGAAACCCGCCGTAGATCTCGGCAGAGGGATACACAAACCCGCGGCGCTTAGTGAGGTTGACAACTTTGTCGAACAGTTCGGGAGTACCGACCTTGCCCGATCCGGATTCTGAGGGGCCTGACATGGGGGCACACGCTACTGCTCCGGTGCAAGGTGCACAGACTCCTGCGGCCATGGGGCCGGCATCTTAAGAGCAGCGCCCGAATAAAATCCGTCGGCCCCATAGGGATTGGAAGTACTTTAGAGGCCTTATCCGCCGAACAAACACTGAACACCTTGGAGATTGACTTATGAGCGACCAGCCCGGCACACCGCCACCGCCACCTGGAGCAAATCCTCCGCCGGCCTCACCTCCGCCACCACCACCGCCTGGCGGATTTGGTGGACCTCCCCCGACGCCTCCCGGCGGAACCCCACCACCCCCTGGTGGATTCGGTGGACCTCCCGGAGGATTCACTCCGCCGCCCGCCCAGCCCTACGGGGGCGGCGGTGAAGTTCCACGCCTCGAGGTTGGCGCTGCGATTGGCTACGGCTGGAAGAAGTTCACCGAGAATGTCGGCCCCTTCATCCTCTTGATGATTGCCGTGTTTGTTGCGTACGTCGTGATCCAGATCATTCAGAGGGTGCTCACGCCCGTTAGCACATCGGCCCTAGTCGGCTACCTCTGGATTGCTCTCATCGCTACCGTTGCCTTTATTGCCCAGTCGATTGTGCAGGCTGGAGTCTGGCGAGCCGGACTAGCTGTAACCCGAGGCCAGGCCCCATCACCCTCGATGCTGGTCGAGACGGAGAACATCGTTCCCTATATTCTCACGTCGATTGTGGTTGGAATTGGCTTCTTCATCGGCCTCATCTTCTGCGTGATTCCGGGACTGCTCTGGCTGATCTTCACGGCGTATGCGCCCTTGATCGCTCTAGACAAAGGGACCAGCCCGATAGATGCCATCAAGGGCAGCATCAACTCTGTCAAAGAAAACTTTGGCGAAGTGTTCCTCATTCTCCTTGTGGCCTTCTTGATACAACTCGCTGGCGTTTGCTTCTGCGGTATCGGAATCTTGGTCTCCGCTCCGGTCTCACTTGTTGCGATCGTCTACAGCTACCGTGCGCTCAATAAAGAGACTGTGGTTGCGTAGCAATCTGACTAATCCGAACTAGTACTGAGGGGGCCCACGGGCCCCCTCTTTCGTACTCCGCCAGACTCCGAAATCCATCTGAATTCGCAAGTCAAGACACCCTGAGGAAGTTTCCTATGACGAATGTTCCGCCCAATGACGACTGGCCCAATCAGGTCCCCCCAGCACCGACGCCCGCTGCACCGACTGCCGCTGCACCGACTGCCGCAGGCCCAGTCGCAGGGTGGTACCCGGATGGGTCTGGGGCAACACGATGGTGGGACGGAACCCAATGGGGTCAGATAGCGCCCGCAGCAGCACCAGCACCCCCTGCACCCCCTGCGCCGACAGCGCCCACGGCTCCTGCAGCCGCCGCATCGCTGTATCAGGGTTCAGCCGCAGCACCCTCAGTTGGGCCTCCGCCGCCACCCTGGGGAACTTGGTCTTGGGCAAATGGGGCGCCGATTGACCGCAGCACCCTGCCTCACTATGACTCCAGCAAAAAGGTAACTGCTGGCATTTTGGCGCTTTTTCTTGGCGGAATTGGAGTGCACAAATTTTACTTGGGCTACACCACCGAAGGAATCATCATGATCCTGCTGCTGTTCTGCGGGATCAGCCCAATCATTGGCCTAGTCGAGGGAATCATTTACCTCACCAAGTCAGACCCCGAGTTCTACTGGACCTACGAGGCAGCTCAGAAGCCCTGGTTCTAGACCTAGCAGCGGCAATCCAAGTTCTCTAAGCCTCGTGAAGCAGACGCAGCGCTCGCAGCCTGCGCTCAATATGTGCCTCTAGCGCCGTAGTGGCCAGAGATTCGACCTCATAGGTCACTGGACTCTCGGGCAGCGAGAGCACTGCGTTCAGGCCGCCGCCCAGAACCGCTCGGCTCACGCTGAGCGCCTCGGGCGAGACTGGTCGCCCGCCACCGCAGTTTGCACATCGCACTCCCCCGGCCTCAAGTGCCAATGCAAATGGGCCGTCCTCCTCGCCACATTCCACACAGGCGTCAAGTTCTGGTGCGACGCCCTCGACGGCGAGCAGCTTGAGATAAAACGCTGCAGAGATCATCGCCGGGTTGGAGTCCTCGACGGTCCGCAGACCGCCGAGCAACATGTCAAACAATCGTGGCGTTGGCTCTCGCTCCTGCGCTAGCTGCTCCACAGCCTCGAGCAACGAAGAGGTTCGCGACAGTCGCGACAAGTCTTCTCTGGTGCGCCGATAGGGCTCAACAGTCTCGGTCTGCGTCACGATGTCTAGGTCGCCGCGACCCTCATGGAGTTGCACCTGAATGTACGAGCCAGGCTCGAGCCGAGACCCGAACTTTGAGGTGGTCTTTCGCACACCCTTACCAACCGCCCGCACCTTGCCGTGGCCACGCGTCATCAACACGACAATGCGATCGGCCTCGCCGAGCTTGTAGGTCCGCAGCACGATGGCGTAGTCGCGGTACAGGCTCACCTCACTAGTCTCTCACCCTGAAGGGGTCGGAATCAGCCCAGACCGTCAGTATCTGACAAGCCACCAAAGCGACGGTCACGGCGCTGATACTCGTCGATAGCCGCATACAGGTTTTCTCTGCGGAAGTCGGGCCACAACACGTCAGTAAAGACCAGTTCCGAGTAAGCCATTTCCCACATTAAGAAGTTAGACATTCGATACTCTCCAGAGGTACGAACCATGAGTTCTGGGTCGGGCATCGTTGGGTCGTACAGATGCTGACGAATGGTCTTTTCGTCAATCTTTTCGGGCTTGATACCAGAGGCTGCGATTGCCCTGACTGCATCCACTAGTTCGGCACGGCCGCCGTAGTTAAAGGCCATGCTAACTGTCATTGCCGTGTTGTCTCCGGTGAGTTCGAGCGTTTCATCAATGCGCCGCAGAATCCGCTTGGGTACACGCCAGTCCCTACGACCAATGAACTGCAACTTGACGTTGCGTTCGTTCAACTCATCTCGGCGAGTCAAGAGCAGTCGCTCGTTGAAGTTCATCAAGAAGCGAACCTCATCCACGGGGCGCTTCCAGTTTTCGGTAGAGAACGCGTAGACCGTCAGCCACCGGATACCGGCGTCCAGAGCGCCCCAGATGGTATCCATCAGGGCTTCTTCCCCTGCGGCGTGGCCATCGGTTCGGGGAAGGCCTCTTCTTTGGGCCCATCTGCCGTTGCCATCCATCACCACAGCGACGTGAACTGGGATCCGTTGATGGTCGAGGCTTGATAAGTCCACTACGGAAAGGTACCCGACCTGCGCCCCCCAACCGAGACAGCGCCTAGACCAGGCCCTGAATAACAGCTAGCGGGGACCAGCCAGAGTGGCCCTGAGCAACTAGTAGCCCAGACGTTCCAAGGACTGTGCCTTTGACTGCCAGTCCTTGTCCACCGTGACATGCAACTCAATAAAAGCTCCCGGTGGCAGCTGCCGACGAACCCGAATACCAACTTCTTTGAGCACGCTCCCGCCCTTACCAATCACAATGCCTTTTTGGGAGTCACGCTCCACGATGATCTCAACTCGAATTCGTGGCCACTCCCACTCAGAAACTCGGGTAGCAATCGAATGGGGCAGTTCCTCGCGAGTTACTGCAAGCAGTTGCTCCCGAACGAGTTCGGCAACTCTGAATGGCTCCGGGGCGTCAGTCACTTCGCCCTCGGGATACCACCGCGGGCCCTCTGGCAGACGAGATACCAGATACTCAACTAGCGCATCGACCCCATCGCCGGTCTTGGCAGAGATCGGGAAATATTCAGCAAACTCAAAAGATGCCGCTTTGGAAAGTTGCGACATAATGCGCTCTGCAGTTGCGGCATCAGTCTTGTTGAGTACGAGCACCGAGTTCTTTGGCATGCGCTCTGCGATATAGCGATCCCCTGGCCCCATTGCTGCAGTTGCCTCGATGAGCAAGCAGGCAACGTCGATTCCTTCGAGTGAAGATGTAGCCGTGTCGTTCAGCCGCTCGCCCATCAACGTGCGCGGACGGTGGATTCCGGGGGTGTCTACAAACACAATCTGCGATTCAGGCCGACTGAGCACTCCCCGAATCTGATGCCGAGTGGTCTGAGGTTTGTCAGAAACAATCGAGATTTTCTGACCAAGAATCTGATTCACCAGCGTGGACTTGCCCACATTGGGCCGCCCCACAAAGGTGACAAATCCTGAGCGGAATCCTTCGGGCACCTCTGCCTCTGCACCCATGCCTGCTGCTGCGAGCATGCGTTCAAGCTGCTCCGAGGCTGACCCGCCCAGACCCGGGGCCGAGGTGGGACGAGTTTCTGGAGTCGCATCTTCACTGGGGTCTTGGCTGCTTGAGTCCTGGCTGCTTGAGTCTTGGCTGCTTGAGTCTTGACTGTTGGAGTCTTGGCTGTTGGGGTCTTGATCGGTCACGCGCTGCCCTCTTTGTTCACGATGCGAACTCTGACGACTCGTCGCCCATCAACAAGTTCGACAATGATTTTTGTGCCTTCGGTTTCTACCGAATCCCCGTGAACCGCTACGCGGCCAAGGAGTCCAAACACCAAGCCGCCAACAGAATCCCAATTCCCCTCAGGAAGACTCAAACCCAGTTCGTCGTTGATGTCATCCACGTTCATCGAGGCATTCACCAACACGTCCCCGCTCGGGAGGTGTTCAACAAGCGGTATGTCCTCGTCGAACTCATCATGGATCTCACCCACGAGCTCCTCGAGCAAATCTTCAAGCGTGGCAAGGCCTGCAGTGCCACCGTATTCATCCACCACCACGGCCAAGTGATTGTGACTTGATTGCATTTCTGCAAGAAGGTCCGCAACGGGCTTGGTCTCTGGAACAAAGAGCCCCGGCCGGACAAGGTCCATCACCTTTGAAGCTCCGCCGCCTTCGCGTTCCACGCGCATTGCGTCTTTGACATAGACCACGCCCTCAATATCATCAGCATTTTCGCCGTAGACAGGGAAGCGAGACATGCCCTTTTCAATAGCCATGTCTACCAACTCAGAAACAGTTGCATCAGCACCGATCGTGACCATGTCTGTTCTCGGCACCATGATTTCTCTGGCAACAGTGTCACCAAAGTTGATGATCGATTCGATGAGTACTCGTTCCGATTCCTCGATCACAGAATGCTCGGCTGCTTCGCCAGCTAAGGCAAGAATCTCTTCCTCTGTAACGAAGGGGCCCTTCTTGAGGCCTTTGCCGGGTAGCAGAATATTTGCCGCACCGATCAGCGCTCGAGCGGGTACCCGCAGTGTCTTACCCATCAATTCAATCAGCGGTGCTGTCAGCAATGCGGCCCGTTCAGTGTGTTGCAGGGCCCAGGTTTTTGGTGCCGCTTCTGCAATCACGAAGAGCACAAGAACGTTCAACAAAATGCCGATAACGAGACCAAGCGGGCCAAAGAGTGCTGCAGCAAGAACGCCCACTAATGCCGATTGGATTGTCTGCACAATGTTGACTGACAAGTAGATCGAGTTCAGATCACGCTCCAGATTCTCAACAATCCGAAGTACCCGAGGGCCGCGCTTTGGATCAGTTTGCGCAAGCGCAGTCGCCCGCGATCGAGTCATTCTCGTAATTGCGGTTTCGGCTGCCGCTAGGACGGCCGCAGATAGGGTCATCACCACGACAACGCCGAGCAGAACAAATTGAATGCTCGTCACGACTTGAGTGCTCCTTGTTCTGGGACAGTTGAATTTCCAAGTGCGCGGTTGTAGTCCTCTTCGGACCAGGGGTCGCGCTCCGGGGCACCCCGGAGCGCTTCAAAGAGCTCACGTTCGCGTTGCCACATCAAGTTTCGCTCTTCCTTCTCTACATGATCCCAGCCCAACAGGTGCAAGGTTCCGTGAATCACCAGCAGTGCTAATTCGTCATCCAAGTTTCCGGCATGCTCTGGGGCTTGAGCCGCTGCAACTTGGGGACACAACAACAGGTCACCAACCATCCAGGTGCTCGATCCGCCGGCTGATTCCTCGGGACAAATTGCTCCGTCCATGGGAAAGCTCAGTACGTCCGTGGCGGAGCCATCCCCATCCAGATACTGCTGTTTGAGCTGTGCAATCTCGCTCGGGTCGAGCAGTGTGAGCGAAGCCTCAGCTTGGGACGAGATGCCTTCTCGGTGCAAGGCCGCTGCGAAGAACTCGCTGAGTGCATCAAGGTCCACTTCAGTGCGATCCTCCGTGCGGTTATCGCTCGAACGAACGGAGGGAACGGAG
>ERZ888423.2299-NODE-2299-length-14521-cov-39.371284_pt1 | contig 14521 bp, 16 predicted proteins | sample MGYA00520523_ERZ888423 | MGnify/ENA primary metagenome ERZ888423 (study PRJEB32303, sample SAMEA104408611) | aquatic metagenome | biome: Brackish water; feature: Pelagic; material: water | place: Baltic Sea | collected 2014-06-08T10:24:00 | depth 30,27 m ...
AACGAGAGATAGATATAGATCTCCATCACGCCGATCACCACGAACAGCAGATCCATCGCGCTCAGTTGCATGACATCGGCCCGATACGCGTCGGCGAAGGACTCCATGCCCGACGACAGCATGGGGGCCCAATAGGCGGGGAACAGCAACGCCAAAGCGATGGCGATATAGCCCGGTAAGGCAGGGTGATGCGTCATGTCGGTTCTCCTTGGGTGAGATCGGGATGAGTGCCGTCGGGCACATGTTCAAGCAGGTCGCCGGGCTGGCAATCCAAGGCCTCGCAGATGGCCTCGAGGGTGCTGAACCGGATCGCCTTGACCTTCCCGGTCTTCAGCAACGACAGGTTGGTCATCGAAACGCCGACGCGCTGTGACAGTTCGGTCAGCGACATCTTCTTCCGAGCAAGTTGGACGTCGAGCGTGATGCGAATGCTCATATTATGATAATCGTAATGTATTTTATTTTAATCGTCAATACAGAGCGGCTCGCTCGTTGAAAAATCCTGTATTACAGATATAAACGTTATTTTTGATTAAAATGCCGAACATGCCGAGTCGCCCGCCTATGACCTATCCCGCCGAACAGCGCCGCTTGGTGGCGCTCGGGGAGCGTCTGCGCCTGGCGAGGCTGCGTCGGCGGTTGAGCGTGCTCACCGTGGCCGAGCGCGCTGGGATCTCGCGCACGACGCTCTACCATGTCGAGCGTGGCGACACGGCGGTCACCTTCGGGACCGTCGTGCGCGTCCTGTCGGTCCTCGGTTTCGGCGAAGACCTCGACGCGCTCGCCGCAGATGACCCGGTGGGCCGGCAGCTGCAGGACGCCGCATTGCCGCGGCGCGGCCGGTCCTCATGAACACGGTCGAGGTCTGGATCGATGCCGACATCGCGCCGCTGACGCGCGTCGGCACGCTCGAGCACGACTGCGGCACCGTACGGTTCGACCACGATCCGCACTGGATCGACGCCCCGTTCGGGTTCGCGCTCGCGCCGGGACTGCCGCTGCAGCGCGGCTCCTTCTTCCCGCCCAAGAGCATGCCGCTCCTCGGCGCGTTGCTCGATGCGGCGCCGGACCGTTGGGGGCAGGCCTTGATGGATCGCAGGGAAGTGTTGCTGGCCCGCGCCGAGAGCCGACGGGTGCGCGCGCTGCACCCGTGGGACTATCTGCTCGGCGTCCATGACGCGACGCGCATGGGCGCCCTGCGGTTCCGTGACCCGACGACCGGCGCGTTCATCGCCGACGGACATCCACCCGCACCGCCCTTCGCGCGCCTGCGCGAGATCGAAGCCCTCGCGGTCGCACTGTCGCGGGATGCCGAGGCGGAGGGCGACGACGCCGCAGCGTGGCTCACGATGCTGATCGCGCCGGGCTCGTCGCTCGGCGGCGCCCGGCCCAAAGGTTGTGTGACCGATACCGACGGCGCGCAGTGGCTCGCCAAGTTCCCGGCTGCCGATGATCGGCACGACGTCGGTGCGTGGGAGTGGACCTCGAATCGCCTCGCCGAGGCCTGCGGCATCACCGTCCCCGTCTCCCGGCTCTGCAGGTTCAGCCGACACCACACCTTCTGCGCGTCGCGTTTCGATCGCACCGCCGGCCGTCGACGCCATGTGGCCTCGGCGATGACGCTTCTGGAGCGATCGGACGGCGCCGGCGGAAGCTATCCGGAGCTCGCCGAACTCGTGAGCAACCTCGGGACGACGGGCACGGTCGGTCGGGATCTCGAGCAGCTCTTCCGCCGGACGCTGTTCAATGTGATGACGGGCAACCGGGACGATCACCTGCGCAACCACGCGTTCATCCGTGAAGTCGACGGCTGGCGTCCGGCGCCGGCTTTCGATCTGACGCCGGCGCCCGACAAGCCATCCCATGTGCTGGCGCTCGACGAAGCCGACACCACACCGCGGGTCGAGACCGTGCTCGAGACGCACGACTACTACCGCCTGGGCGCCGAGCAAGCCTTGGGCATCGCGCGCGGGATCGCGACCGTCGTCGCCACCTGGCCGACGGTCGCAAAGAAAGCCGGCATCAGCGGTACCGGACAGGCCTCGATGTCGCCGGCGTTCGACGCGCACACGGCATGGTGGAGCGACGGCAGCGGCATCTGGGTACCGAAATCCCGCCGGAAAAGCAGGCTGCGCCGACCCGGCTGAGGCGGTCCGTGGACATCCGACCGAGCGCGCGGAGAGACGGCCCGGCCATCCACAAATCTTTGCCGTTCTTCACGCTCGGACGATGGAATCCGTTGCAGCAACGGCATAAGGTGCCGCGTGAGGGTCTATCCGATGCGCCAGCGATCGATGATGTTCTGCTTGCCGTTACTGGTTTTGCTCGTCGCCTGCGGCGGTTCGGGATCGGCGGAAGTGGTCCCAGTCGCGGGCTCCACGCCACCGCCAGCGATCCCCCCGGCTCCGCCTGCGCAAGGCATCCGCACCATCACCTATGGCGGCGTCTCGGTGCAGGTGGTGATCCACATTCCGACCGCGTCGGTGAAAGACGCACTCGTTCTCTACCATCCCACCGTTTGGTTCGACGACCAGACCCTGCCGGCTGCCGAGAACACCCTCGAGAACTTCAAGCGCCTGCTCCAGCGCGACGACATGCTGCTGGTCAGCGTCGCCTACCCCCAGCAGAACCGCGAGATCGGCGAGGGTTTGCGCGAGGCGGAGGCCGCTCTCCTTTGGGTGAAGAACGAAGCCTCGAGAGTTCTGGGCCTATCGATAAACCGTGTCTTCATGGCCGGTCATTCCCAGGGGGCCTATGTCGCGACTCGGCTGAACACGCTGCATCCGACGGATGGGGTGATCGCCAATGCCCCGGGACCCCTCGACTTCGAGTACCGCTGCCTGCTCGAGGAACGCGGTAGCGCGCCGGGCAGCCAGGAATGCGGACTGATGGTCCAGCGCTACGGTCCTGCATCCGCCAACCCCGAACCGTATCGCAAGATCTCGCTGTTGTCGTTCACCGCGGGGTTCAAGGCGGATGCGCTGTTCGTCCAAGGGCTGGACGACAGCGCGATCCAGATGCGCTCTTGGCCGCTCTTCAAGCAGTCCGTGCAGGCCTGCACGAGCTGTCAGCGGCCCGTCTTCCTCGAGGTCGCCGGCGGTCACAACGCGCTGTTCATCAGCTTCGAGGCCCGCGAGGCGTTCAATCAATTCATCGACCAACGGCGGAGCAGGTAGGAAGCACAAGGCCCCTCCGCGGTCTGGAAGTCCACGCTCACCGTGCGGCGCGCAGCCGACGGCAGCCTGCAGGAACTGAGCTGGTACGAGCGCCGGGAGGGATGGGACGTTTGGCCCACCCCATCCGGATGTCTCGCAACATGTCACTTCGCGTGAAGCCGCGGTTCAGGGTAGGACATTCAAATGAGCTTCCCATGCGGCCGATACCGCTGACCCCCCCCACTGAGCGGGACTGCAATCGAGGCGCTCGGACTCCCGCTCTACATCGGGGGTGTCGTCAAAGCACGGCCCGGCGTGCACCGCTGCAACCCGCCCGGATCATTTGTCAGCCCGGGCGCCCCGCTTCTGCCCTCTGGACCGTGACGACGAGCTTGACAACTGCTCCACCGAGACTATAATTTCTGTAATTCCTGAAATTACTAACACTTTAGTCGGAGTGTCCTCATGCAACTCACACCGCTTATGCAGCGCTACATCGTCCACTGGGGTGAGATGGGCAGCCGATGGGGGATGAACCGCTCCGTCGCGCAGATCCATGCGCTGCTGTTCCTCGCCGAGAAACCGCTGCATGCCGACGAGATCGCCGAGACGCTCGGCATCGCCCGGTCGAACGTCAGCACCGGCCTGCGTGAACTGCAAGCCTGGGACCTCATCCGGGTGACCCAGGTGCTCGGTGATCGTCGCGACCTCTTTGCTGCCCAGCACGACACCTGGGAGGTCATCCAGTCGATCATCGAGGGCCGGAAACGCCGCGAGATCGACCCGACACTGGCATTGCTCCGCGATTGCGTCGCCCAGCTGCGGCAAGACACCCTCACTCCGCCGTCGGTCAAGCGGCGGATCGAGGATCAGCTCGAATTCATGGAGACGCTGACGGGGTGGTACGACCTCGTGAAGCGCCTGCCGCGGAAGACATTGCTGAAGATGATGAAGATGGGCGATCGGATCTCCAAATTGGTCGGGGAGTGACGCCGAGGGCAGCGCGGAGGCGACCAGATGATCTCCATCAGCCGTTCATCGCTCCGGAAACCGGCGGAACCGCCCGCACCGCGCGGCGGCGTCGGCATCAGGCAGGTCATCGGTGAAGCGGCATGGCAGCGCCTGCCGGCGGCCGTCCGCCAACGGTTCGATGCCGCACGTGGTTCCGTGGACTACATCGGTCGCTTCGAGGTCGTGGCCGCGAGCCCGGCCGGTCGCCTCATCGCCCATCTCGCACGGGTGCTCGGCTCTCCGGTCGCCACCGCTGTCGGCAACGACATCCCGGCCGTTGTGCGGGTGCGCGCGCTCCAGCATGGCGTGCAATGGCATCGGGAATACGCATGGCCGGACGGCACCCGGTCCGTGGTGCACTCCACGAAATCGATCGACCGCGGGGGCAACCTGGTTGAACGTCTACCGGCGCGCCTGTGCATGCCGTTGGCGGTCCATGAGCGTCACGGCATCCTGCACTTCATCAGCACCGGCTACTACTTCGATCTGACCCAGGACTGGCTGCGGGCATGGGGCTTCGACCATGAGTGGCGGTTGCCGTTACCACGCTGGTTGTCGCCCGGGACGACGCATGTGGAACACATCGATGAACCCGATGGGTGGTTCCGGTTCACCCTGCGGGTCACCCACGAACGGCTAGGTCAGCTTTTCTTCCAGACCGGGCGCTTCCGCGCCGAAGGAGACCGACGATGAACACCTTGTTTGCGCTCTTGACCCTGCAAGCGGTGATGGGCGCCATCGACAATCTTTGGCATCACGAACTGACGGAGCGTCTGCCCGGCAAGCGCTCAGCCCGTCTCGAACTGTCGCTGCACGCCGCTCGGGAGGCGCTGTACGCCTTTCTGTTCCTGGCCTTGGCTTGGTACACATGGCACGGCGGCTGGGCGTGGGTGATCGGCGCCGTGGTCATCGCAGAGATCGTCATCACCCTCGGCGACTTCATCGTGGAAGACAGGACCCGCCGTCTGCCGGAACTGGAACGCGTCCTGCATACGCTGCTGGCCATCAGCATCGGCGCGGTGCTCGCAGCACTCTGGCCGGTGTTGGCGGTCTGGGCCTCGATGTCCCATGGCGTGGTCGCCGTCGACCACGGTCTCGTCTCATGGATGTTCACCGTCTTCGGGCTCGGAGCGGCGGCGTGGTCGCTGCGCAACGGCATCGCCGCGCTCAACCACTTCCGGCCGCCGCGGTGGGTGCGCGAACCTTTGGAGCGCGCTGCGCAGGCCACGGGTCGCGCAGTGCTGGTGTCGGGCGCCACCGGCTTCGTCGGCGGGCACCTCGTGCGGCATCTCCTGCGGCGAGGCGACTCCGTCATCGTGTGGACGCGTGATGCCGATCGGGCGCTCGATCTTTTCGGCCCCCATGTCCGCATCGTCACCGATCTCGCCGAGCTCGGCGGACACCCGCCGCTGCACGCCGTGGTACATCTCGCCGGTGCGCCTGTGTTCGGAATCCCATGGACCGCGTCGCGACGCCGTACGCTGATCGCCAGCCGGGTCGAGAGCGCGACGGCCCTGCTCGACCTCTGCAGCAAACTCCCGAATCCACCGCGTGTGTGGGTGGGCGCCAGCGCCATCGGCTACTACGGCGCACACGAGGCACGGCGGATCTCGGAGTCGGATGGCTCAGGAGTCGGCTTCCAATCGGAGCTCTGCCGGTCGGTGGAGCGGATGGGCGACGCTGCGGAAGCGATGGGCATGAGGTCGGTCATGCTGCGCATCGGCCTCGTGCTCGGGCACGGCGGTATTCTTGAGAGACTGGCGCTGCCGACACGGATGGGCCTCGGAACGGTGCTCGGCGACGGTCGGCAATGGTGGTCGTGGGTCCACATCGACGACCTGGTGCGCATCATCGCCTTCTGCATCGATACACCACGGGTCTCGGGCGCGGTCAACGCGGTCGCACCTCAGGCAGTCCGTCAACGCGACTTCCAGCGACTGCTGGCCCGTACTCTGAATCGACCGCAATGGCTTCGTGTACCGGCTGCACCGCTGCGCGTCGCGCTCGGGGAGATGTCGGGTCTTCTGCTCGAAGGCCAGCGTGTCATCCCGGCGCGTCTGTCCGCGCTCGGGTTCGACTTCCGCCGTCCGACGCTGCGGTCGGCGCTCCGCAACCTGTTGATCCAACGACAGGCAGCGCCCGCTGTCGTGACCCCGACCGCGCGCTGCGAGGTCTACTACAATGCGGATTGCCCGGTGTGCAGCTTCGAGATGTCGCACTACGCCAAGGCGCTCGCAGAGACCGCCGGGAACGGACCTGAGATGCTTTTCGTGGATGGTCCGAGAGAGGCCGATCGCCTCGCGTCATGGGGACTTCGTGCGGAGCACCTCGAGTCGCGACTTTACCTGCGGGACGAACATGGCCGCGTATCGAGCGGCTTCGACGCGATGCTGGCGCTGTGGGATCGGCTACCCGTCTATCGATCTGTGGCACGCGTGTTCAGGCTGCCGGGGCTGCATGCCGCGGGCGCCGCGCTATACGACCATGTCATCGCACCGCTGCTGACGGCGTGGGCACGACGGCGCTCCAATGCAGAACTTCGGCGTCGGGCGCACACATAGCCCTAAGGCTGCGCATGGCGGGTGCGGTATGCCCCGCCATGCGGATCATCCGTCGATCACCCGCTCCCGTTGCGCGGGCGTCAGCAATGCGCAGTGTCCATGCCGCCCGAACCACCGATATCGGTTCCTAGCGACGAGCTTGTACATCGCGTCGCGCAGCGACTCGGGCAGCAGCCGGCCGACCTCCAGCATCCGCCAGGGTCCACCGACCACCGGCAAGAGCCGCAGGTAGCCGCCGCTCATGCCCCAGCAGTGGCCGCCCTCGATGAGCAGATAGGTCGTGTCGACCTCGACACCATAGTGCCGATACAGCGCCGACCCGAGACGCCCCTGCGCCGACGCGAACAAGACCCGCCTTCGGCGATCCGAAGCCATCAGCCATCGGACACCGGTCGAGCAGAGCCCGCAATGACCGTCGAACACGAACAAGGGCCGCGAGTCGTCCCACGCGGGGACATCGGGATCCTCGCGCCAGGAGAAGGCCTGGACGGAGTGACGCGTCATGACCGGATGATCTCGATGTCGAGAGATGACAGCGCGGCGAGGTACTCCTCGAGACGGATCAGGTCGAGGCAGGGTCGTGCTCCGGGCGCGATCGAACCGCCGTGCGCCAACCGACGGGCGATCAATATCGCAGGGACACACGGAATGTTGGGTCCGTGACCGGAGCGGGCGATGATGCGTTCTATGCGCGTCACGGGTTGTCCGTCATGCCCCCTACCGGCGATCCTCATGTGGAAGCCGCTGCGCCCGCTGCCCCAGCGGTCGAACTGGAACGATAGCCTCAACAGGGCGTCGGACCACCGATCGAGCGGAGGCAGCAGCCCGATCCGCACACCCCAGGACAGCAACCAGGTGCCGAAGTGCAGCACGGCGCTCTCGTGTCCTGCCCCGAATCGCATCCACCGTAAACCGGGATACCGCGCCGGAAAGAGATCGAGATCGGGCACATCGCAGTGACCGAACCAACGCCGCCCCAATCCGGGGTAGACCTCCGGATGAAGGCCCTGCCAGCCGAAGACGCGCTGCATCCGCCCGTCGCGCAAGGTGGTGAAAGGACGACCCACATAGGACAGCACAGCGCTCGCGGTGGCCGATCCGCGATTGGTCTGCTGTGCCGCCGTGATCCCGTAGTCGACGGACTCGATACGAGCGAAGTGTCGCGCAGCATCGTCGAGATACGCTGCTGTGAGGCACGGCACGGAGCTGGCACCCGAGATCACCGCGACGCCACCCGCGCGGGCTGCATCATCCAGCGACCCGATACCGCAGACGAACGCGCGTGCATCGGCCAGATCGCAATAATGGGCGCGCGCAGCGATCGTCGCTTCGGCCACCGCGTAGGACTGCCGCTGGAAAGGGCCGACGGTGTGGATGACCAGTCCGGGGCGCAGATCGGCCAAAGACGGCCCGACCCCCCGTGCGATGTCGAGCGATGCCGCTTCGGCGGGGTTGACCGCCTCCAACCGGGACGCGAAGGCCTTCGCTTTGTCGAGCGACCGACCGGCGATGACCAAGCTGATCGAGGGGTCGTCCTTGAGGGCACGCGCGACATACCCCCCGAAGTTGCCGTAACCGCCGAGGATGAGGACGCGGAAGCTCACGCGACAAGATTACCCGCCAGCGTGCGGGACTGCGACGCCGCTCGTCAAAGAGGCTCCCACCATCCGCCGGGAAATTTCTCCCCGCAGGTCTTGCATCACGGGGGCGCTTGCCGTAACTTCCGCGCCGCGTTGCGGGGTCGGGTACCGGTCGTGACGCCCAGAAATGGTGCTCCGGATCCCTTTGGAGGTGTGGCAAGACAGAGATGAAGACGAACTACGCGCCCCACGGCAATGACTCCGGACGCCTGCTCGCTGTGAACCAGTACCTCGAGCAGAACTTCCCAGACTTCTTCGCCGAAGCCCGGTTCCATGTGGGGGACGACGACTATTTCCTCTATTCCCGCTTCGGCCAGTACCTCGCCCGCTCCATCGAAGACCGCCGCGCCCCGCGCGCCAAGATCAACCGCGGTTTCACCGTCCTCAACAAGATGGCCGCCGTGTCCCGCAAGGACCCGGCCGTGCGCCGCATGCTGGTCTCGGGCCCGCTCGAGCACCTGTTCGACGCCCCCAAGGCCCGCGCGCTCGCCATGAAGCGCCTCTCGCCCGTCGCCCAGGGGTATCTCGAAAGCCTCTGCGAATGAGGTCGCCGGAGCGGAACTTGGCCGTGTGACCGCTGTCATCCGAGTGGGAGCATCGATTCCCGATCGGAGCGACACAATGAATTTCGTTCATCAGGCCACGGTCGGCGCCGTGTCGGCAGTCCTCTTCCTCGGCGTCTCGTTGTCCTTCGGGCAGTCGCTCCCCTCACCAGACGAAGCGACGTTGCCGAACGACGAGGTGCTGGTGAACGCCTCCAAGAGCCCCTTCTCGATCGACGCCAAGGCACTGCGGCGTGCAGCGGCAGTCTTCGACAAGGACCGCTCGTTGGCACCGGAGGCGCCGCTGCGGTTCCGGGTGATCGACTACACGCCGAAGGCGGAGCCCCTGCGGATCTGGATCGAGCGTGACGATGACGTCGAGACCGTCGCGGTAGGCGCGGATGGCCTGCTGAGCCTTCCGCAGGTTGCATTCGCGGATGGTGCGCGCCTTCATGCCAACCGATCCGAAGAGGCGCTGACGCTGACGCCGGAGATCCTCTCTCCAGGCACAGCGCTGCACACGCGTCGGCTCGGCGATCTGCGGCTGCAGTGCCGGGTCGATTTAGCTCTGCGTATTTATGAGGAGCCGCTGTACGTCAGAGCGTTGATGCCGCCGGTGAGCATGGTGTGCAATTCCAAAAATTTCGGATACTACGTTTATACGGGCTTCCCGGTCGAGTCGGCCGAAATCCCCGGTGCCGATGCCTACAAGACGGTCAGGGGCGACAAATCTAAGACAATATCAATGAGAGGGGGCTACGCGGCACCCCTAGGTGACCGCTCCATCAGCGACGACGCGATCATCGAGCTTAAATGATGCTGCGTTCGATGCTGGTCTCGGTGGTGGTGTCTGCGGTGTCGTTGGGCGCGCCGCTCGCCGTGGCCGAGCCTGCAGCGACCAGGCGCATCGCCCCACCGCTCGATCTGCGATTGGGCGATATCCGGAAGTTCGTCCCCACAGAGGAACTCGACACGCCCCTCGACGCCGCCATCGACGAGGTGGTCGTGCGCTCGCCGCGGGTCCGTTCGCGGCTGCCTGAACGCATGCCGATACCGCGGGGCGTGGGCGGATTGGGGTGGCTGCTCGACCATCCCACGCAGTTCTGGCGGCTGTTCGTGCCCGACCCCAATGCGCCGCCGATCCCGACCCGAGTTTTCGATGATCCCCTGTTGGGGGTATCCCCCTCACACCGCAGGCTCATCGGCGAGCCGGGACGGGCCCTTTGACACCCTGCGGGTCATGCCCACAGCCCGGCCGCGCAGCGCCTCCCCGGGCGCCCCTACGCCGAGCTCCTCCGGAGTCGACCCTGACTATCGGCTGCGAGAACGGGCGGTGATGTTGTCGCCCATCGGACTAGAGCACTTCCGCAGACATGCGACTCGAGTGATCCCCCGGACCATATAAGGCACGCTCAGGCAGGACGCTTGTGGAAGGCCGTAGACCCCTCAGCGCATTAGCCAAACAACGCAACACCCGCCCATTTTTTTGGCGACTGTCGCCGGCCGAACGACGGACAGCACCGTTCAAAGCACACCTCCCCTTGACACCCCCCCCGCCGATTACTGTTAAATCGAATCGCCGAGAGATTGACATCATGTACCGATCAACTTTGGGAGAACGCTAATGAAAAAGTTGAAGATTCTGATGGCGCTGGCCGGTTTGATGGCGGGCGCGTCTGTAGGGACCGTTGCAGATGCCGCAACCTGGCTTTGCCGATCGTGCACTGTGGTTTGTGACTCGCAGTATTGTTACTGGCATTGCACGGGTTGCCAACGGATGTGGAATATCGATTCGTTATAAGACCTCTTTTAACATCGTCTGTCGACGGCGGTGCCCCAACTGGGGTTGGGGCACCGCCTTGCGCACTGCATCTTGCCGATTCATTGCCGTCGGTGCGCACGCGTGAGCGACACCGATCGAGTTCTCGATGGCTCATGGCCTTCGCGTGTAGCGTCACGCCTCGTAGTATAGTCAGCGCTCTTGATATCGCTGAATCGAGACCCGATCACGGCAAGGGTCTGTAGACATCAGGAAGGTGGCGGCAGCTCATCATCGGAGAGACAAATATGAACCGGAAATCTCGGCCCAACGTGTGGCTCGCAGCGGCTGTCATTCCTGCGATTTTTTTGTCAACCGCCACCGAAGCACGCGTGATCAGGCAAATCGACAAGAAAGCGAAAGGCCAGGAGCTGTTTTTTGCCGGAATATTGAATCCGTTTCCTGCGGTGTTCATGGCTGGTCGAGATGGGGATGTCGTGGTTTTGGGGAGGGGCGATATGTCGGCCTTCGAGGCCTCTCGCATCAAGCGCAGCATCGAAAGCCCTGCGGCGGGATTGCCAAAACTGAGCAAGGAACAAGCCGCCAAACTGCGGTCTTACTATCCGGAGATCAAGCCGGGAGAGGTGGTGGTCTTTTTCCTCACGGTCGACGAGACGTTGACCCGGGAAGGTTCGGAGGCGGCAGCGAAGAAGTTGACGTCAGCGCGAGCCGGCGTGGACAATGCAACCACTCCGGTGACGCTCGCCGTCCTCACGGCCATCAAGTGACGCCATGTTCCGTGCTGCAACAACAAAGGATATCGTTGGTACGCTAGGGTGGTTCCTGCTCGCGGCGGGCATTTCTTGGGTTGTCGTCACATATGTACGCAATCCTTCGTTCTTCGCTTCAAAAGTCGAGACCGGGGACTGGCATCAACTGCTGGGCGAACCCGCATCGTCGCGCGTCCTGATCTATAGTCTCTCGACCTGCCCCGCGTGCCAGGAAGCCAAGGCACTGCTCGACCGCCATTGCGTCGCCTATCTCGACCGGGACGTCGGTACGCCGGGGTCGGTTCGGCGTCAGTTCGAGCGCCTTGAATCGCGATCGGTTCCCGTCACCGTCATCGGGAACCGCAAGATCACCGGTTTTCACCAGAACGAGATCCTGGACGCGTTGGATGCCGCGGGGATCGCTGTCGGCAAGCCCGGCAGCTGCTCGGTGGAGGATCGCTCGCAGCGGTCGGCAACGACCGAGCCTCGGACGACTTGAAAGAGGGTGTCATGGACGGCGATGACGCTCGGACTGTTCGGCGGACCGTCGAGATCCCGCCGCCCGGAGGGCGGCGTCGCTGGCCCTTGACGAGGACCCGAACGATCGCCGTGCTGGTGGGCGCGGCCATCCTGCTGGCGGTGACTTATTTCGCGCTGCGACCCGCAACGCCGACGGTGGACCTTGCGGCGTTGACATTGGACGAGGTGCGGCGCGGGGATGTCATGATGACCATGACCGCACCCGGCAGTCTGCGATCCGCCAACGCCTATGCGATCTCCGCGACCAGTGGCGGGGTCATCCGGCAGATCGTCGAGCAGCCGGGTGCGAGAGTGGCCGCGGGCGCCCCGCTGATCGTGATGCTCAACGCCGAATTGGAGCGCCAACTGCTCGAGGCCGAGGCGGCTCTGGTGGACGAGGAGAACAAGTTCACCACGCTGGAGAGCCAGACCGTCGGCGAGCGTGAGTCCGCGGAATACGAGCTGCAGATGGCGCGCACCGAGTACGCGGGCGAGCGCGCCGAACTCAACGCGCTCGAGCAGCTGATCGAAATCGGTGCCGTGGCGAAGTTGCAGTACGAGCGTCAGAAGAGCAAGGTCGAGACATACCGCGTGCGGATCGACAGGATGACCGACAGGCTGCGGCAGTTGGAACGCAGAACGGAGAGCGTCCGAGATGGGTCCGCCAAGGCCTTGGCGCAGCGCAGGAAGGTGGTCGGATTGCTCCGGGAAAAGGTCGCGGAGCTCACCATCCGGGCACCCAGCGCCGGGGTGCTCACCGCCTTGGGTGAAGGCCTGCGGGAGGGCCTGACCGTACAGCCCGGCAATCTGCTGGCGGAGATATCGAGGGACCAGAGGCTCGAGGCCCGTGCCAGCGTCCCGGCCTCACGCGCTTCGGAGCTCGTCCTCGGACAACGGGCATACCTTATCAACGGCGCAGAGCGTGTCCCGGCGCGGGTCAGCCATATCGATCCCCAGGTCCGCCGGGATGAGGTAGAGGTCCTCCTTGCGTTGGATCGACCGCCGATGTCCGGTTTCCGCGCGGGTCTGGCCGTGATGGCGGAGATCGAGACCAAGCCGCTCAAGGGAGTCCTACATGTTCGCAAGCCCGCGTCGGTCGGCGTATCGCCCGTCGCTGATGTCTGGGTGCTCGACGGCGGCCGACTTGCGAGGAGAGAGGTACGCCTCGGCCCTGCGGGCGGCGATCATATCGTGATCGAAAGCGGACTGACCGCCGGGGAGAAGGTCGTGGTCGGCACCCATCCCGATTGGGGCGATGCACGGGTCATCACCTTGGATGTCCGTACCTGAACCATGAGCGCGATGTACTCCGATGTCATCGAGGTGCGCGATCTGTGCCGCGAGTTCCGGCTCGAGGGCGGTGCCAGTGTCCGGGCGTTGGAGAACGTGTCGTTCAGCGTCCGGGAAGGCGAATTCGTCGCCATCGAGGGCCCGTCGGGAGGCGGCAAGTCGACGCTGCTGGCGGTGCTGGGGCTGCTCGACCGCCCGACATCAGGCGAGTACCTCCTTGCCGGCACACCGACGGGATCGCTCGATCATCACCAACAAAGCCGGTTGCGCAATCAGGCGATCGGCTTCGTCTTCCAGTCGTTCAACCTGATCGGCCATCTTACCGCGCTGGAGAACGTGCTGGTCCCGCTCGAGTACAGCCAAAAGATCCCGAAATCGGAGCATGTGGCGCGCGCCTCGTCGCTCCTCGAGAAAGTGGGATTGGGTGCGCGCGTGGACCATCTCCCGCACCAGCTGTCGGGCGGGCAACAACAACGCGTGGCCATCGCACGCGCGCTGGTCACGTCCCCCGCGGTGCTGCTGGCCGACGAACCGACCGGCAATCTCGACTCCAAGTACTCGGGTGAGGTGATGTCGTTGCTCAAGAGCCTCCACGAGGAGGGCAGCACGATACTGATCGTCACCCACAATTCAACCGTCGCGGCCTGCGCCGAACGCCGTTTGACGCTGCGTGACGGCGCACTCGCTGCCGCGTGATGTTCCGCCGCGCGGGAAGACTGATCGGCGCTTTCTTCAAGTTCGCCCCTGCACGCGCCGCGCTGCTGTTCGCCTCGCTCGCGCTCGTGATGGGATTTTTCATCGTGGTCGGTTCCCTGGTCGAGTCGGTCTACTTGGCGGACCCCCCCGGCCTGACCGTTGAAGGCCGTTATGTGACGCTGGCTGAACGATCGTCGGGCGGCGCATTCGTCGGCACACAGGCCCGCGACCTTGATGCGCTCGAGGAGAAGATCGGCGCGGGACGCATACTGCGTTATTCGGTCGAAGGACTCCCGGAGAAGGAGGGCGAGGTGACCGCGCGACGAGCGGTCGCGTTCGTGGATCCGGCCTTCCTGACGCAGATCGGGCCTGCGCTACAAGCCGGTCGGGTCTTCGAGCCGGGCGAACGCGCAGCCGTGGTGAGCGGCGCTTACGCGAAGCGCCGATTCGGTCGAGCCGAACCAGCCCTCGGCCAGTCGGTCAGGCTAGAGGGGGGGCGATCCCTCTATCGCATCGTCGGCGTGGCAGTGGATGAGTTCCGCGGGGTGAACGCAGAGGGCGTGGATATCCTGCTCGAT